>Ga0316620_10000003_pt1 | contig 131453 bp, 112 predicted proteins | sample OWC_Aug_M1_C1_D5_FD_207651 | JGI IMG/M metagenome (GOLD analysis project Ga0316620, IMG submission 207651) | Wetland soil microbial communities from Old Woman Creek delta, Ohio, United States - OWC_Aug_M1_C1_D5_B | ecosystem: Environmental > Terrestrial > Soil > Wetlands | place: USA: Ohio...
GGGATCGGTCGCAATCAGATCCGGGGCACTCACGTGGCAAACCTGCTGGCTCGGGACGTGATCGCGTCCATACAAGAAGCCGCCGGCACCGCCGGCTGGGAATTGAAGGCCTCCGCCAATATTTACAAGCTCTATGTGCAAAATCGCAAAGACGAGAAGCTGATCGTCAATGCGAGCATCATTCCGCTGATCGATACGACGGATCTGAATTCCGGATGTCTGATTGTGATGGACGACATTACGGAAAAGGTCCGGCTCGAGGATCAGCTGCTGCAGGCGGAAAAGCTGAGCTCGATCGGCCTGCTGGCCGCCGGCATCGCCCACGAAGTGAATACCCCGATCACCGGCATTTCGAGCTATACCCAGATGCTGCTGCAGCAGACCCCTGCCGGCGATGAGCGCAAGCCGATGCTGGAGAAGATCGAGAAGCAGACCTTTCGGGCCGCGGAGATCGTCAACGGGCTGCTGAATTTCGCCCGCATGAACGGGAGCGAGTTTACCGAGCTGGACCTGAACCAGTTGATCCGTGAGAGCCTCGCCCTGCTGGAGCACCAGCTGCGGCAGAACCGGGTGGATGTCCTGTACGCTCCCGATGAATCGATCCCGAAGGTTTATGGGAATGCAGGCAAGCTGCAGCAGGTGTTCGTCAACCTGTTCCTCAACGCACGGGACGCGATGCCCACAGGGGGCACGCTGAAGGTTGAAACCGCCAAAAACGACAGCATGGTCGTTGTGGATATCCTCGATTCCGGGATCGGCATCCCTTCGGAAAACCTCAGGCAGATTTACGATCCGTTTTTCACCACCAAGAGCACAGGAAAAGGCACAGGCCTCGGGCTTGCCGTGACGTACGGCATCATCCAGGAGCACGGGGGCAGGATTTTCGTGGACAGTGCCCCGGCGCGGGGAACGCATTTCAGGCTCAAACTGCCGACCCGGCAGGCTGCACAGCAATGAACCAGAAAGACCGGATTCTTGTGGTCGATGACGAGGAGGTCGTGCGCGATGTCCTCTCCATGCTGCTGGGCGGGGAGGGCTACACGGTCGATCTCGCGGAGAACGCCGCCCAGGCGCTCGACATGGTGCGCGGCGAGGACTACCGCGTCGTGCTCCTGGATCTCATGATGCCGGAGATGGACGGCCTGCAGGTGCTGGAATCCTTGCAGTCCAGGGAAAACGCGCCGGCAACCATCGTGCTTACCGCTTATGCATCCATCGAAAGGGCGGTGCGCGCCACCAAGCTCGGGGCTTTCGACTTCATCACCAAGCCGTTCAAGAATGATGAGATTCTCGTGGCGGTCAAGAACGCCATGGAGCAGCAACGCTTGCGGGATGAAAACCTCAGGCTGAAGAGCTCGCTCCGGCAGCGTTTCAGCTACCGGAACATCATCGGCAAGAGCGCGCCGATGCAGCAGACGTTCGCGCTTATCTCCCAGGTCGCCCCCAAGCGCAGCACGGTCCTGATCCAGGGCGAGAGCGGGACCGGCAAGGAACTGGTCGCGAAGGCGATCCATGCGGAAAGCACCCGGGCAGACGCGCCTTTCGTAGCCATCAACTGTGGCAACATACCCTCGGAGCTTCTCGAAAGCGAGCTCTTCGGCCATGTGCGCGGCGCGTTCACCGGCGCTACCAGCGCCAAGAAAGGCCTGTTTGAGGCAGCCGACGGCGGAACCGTTTTTCTTGACGAGATCGCCAGCATTCCGCTGGAAACCCAGGCCAAGCTGCTGCGGGTGATCCAGGAGCGGGAATTCCGCCGCCTGGGCGGGCTGGAGAACATCAAGGTCGATGTGCGCATCATCGCCGCCACCAACAGCGACCTGCAGGCGGCGGTGGCTGCCGCGACATTCCGTGATGATCTTTACTACCGCCTCAACGTGATTGTCATCAAGCTGCCGCCTTTGCGGGAGCGCTTTGAGGACATCCCGCTGCTCGCCGAACACTTCATCCGCAAGTATTGCGAGGAGAATGGCCGGAGCCTGTGCACTCTCGATCCGGCCGCCCTGAGAGCCCTGATGGAATACGGCTGGCCCGGCAATGTCCGGGAGCTCGAGAATGTCATGGAGCGGGCCGTGGTTCTCTGCCCCGAAAACGTCATCACCGCGGATCTTTTCCCGAGGAACATCACCGCAGCCCGCACTCCGGAAATTCTCGCCTTGCAGCAGGATCACCTGCCCCTCAAGGAACGCGTCGGGAATTTTGAAAGGAGCCTGATCCTGGCCGCGCTGGAAAAAACGGACTGGAATCAGAAAAGGGCGGCCGAGATCCTCTCGGTAAATCCGACGACTCTGAGCGAAAAACTGAAGCGGCTTAATATCAAGGCGCACTGATCCAAAAACACAGCCTGCGGCATCAAAGCAGATACAGCCGCCGCCTTGACTTGGCGCGTGGTTGCGGCTACATTTTGGCAGCGGTTGCCCGGGCCACCCCTTTCCAGGACTTTTGCATGCAACTAACGGGTGTCCGGCGGACTCATTATGAATGGGGAAACGGATTCCGTTGCGACACTGTCACGGGGGATTGGGCACATGAAACGGCTGCACATCATCGGACGGCTCACCCTGGCGGCTGCAGCCGTCCTCATCGCGTTGCCCGGGATGGCGGACTGGAAACAGGCCGTCGCTTACTACAACCAGCGCCAGTTCGACAAGGCGATTCAGGAACTGAAACCGGACCTCGACAAGAATCCCGATTGGGAGTTCGGCCACCGGTTGGTCGGGCTCTGCTACCTGAACCTCAAAAACAACGCCCTCGCCATCGTGGAACTAAGCCGGGCAGTGCAGCTGAAGTCCAAGGAATTCGTCACCTACTCAGGCCTGGCCCAGGCATACTTCAACAGCGACAGGCTTGACAGCTGCGTCCAAACCCTTGCCCAGGGAGAGTCGTTCGCCGGCAATCCCGAGGAAAAGTACACTCTGTACCATTTGCGCGGTTCCGCGTATTACCGCCTGCAGAAAAACGATCAGGCGGTCAGCGACCTTACGGAGGCGATCCGCATCAAGTCCGGCGAGTGGTCCGATTTTTCGCAACTGGGCGTCGCCTACTATAATCTCAACCGCCTGGACGAGGCGATCCAGGCGCTGCAGAAAGCCTTGAGCCTCAAGCCCGGGGATGGGGTCACGACTCAGATGTTGGGCAAGTCTTACTTCAAGTCGGGCGTCGGCGCCCTGGCAGGCAAGCAATACGCCCAGACCATCGACCTGCTGCGCAAGGCGGGAACCTACAGCCCGAATGACGGCTACATATTTTACAATCTCGGCGAAGCCTTTCTCTTCTCGAACAATTACCCGGATGCCGAAAAGGCGTACAACCAGGCCCTCGGCCTGCTGCCCCGCAACTCCGACGTTTTTCACCGACTGGGGCTCGTGTATGAAAAACAGAAAAAGTGGGACCTTTCGCTGAACGCGTACTTGAAAGCTGCCGAAATCAACAGCTCGCCCCAGCTGAAAGAGGCGATCGCCCGGGTGACCGAGATGAAAAAGCAGTCTAAGGCTCCCTTCGACCCGCCGCTTTTTTGAACCACGAAACACACCAAAGGATGACATTTGGGTTTGAATCGTTTTCGTGTGTCTCGTGTATTTCGTGGTTATGGAGTTCACGAAGCGGCGCCTACCGTGTAGTGCGCCTCCCATGCGCGGAGGTTGCCGCCCTCGTCGACGGCAATGATCCGCACGCGGTACCGGCCTGCAGCGCGTCCCGATTCGATGGGAATCGTGAAGAGGACGAGGCTGCCATCGGCGGGTTTCGGCGGAAATCCCTGCAGCACCCGGCCGGCAGCTTCGTCGACAACAAAGATGCCGCTGGGAAACAGATCCCTGTTGGCGTCCCGCGCGAAAACCCGCATGCCCAGCGGAGCTCCCGCCTTTGCCTGCTCGGGTGCAAATGAGACTTTGTCAAGCACAGGCGCACCCTCATCTCCGGCGACGGTCACATCGCCTGGGGCATAGCTCCGCACTTGCTTCAGCCATTCGGCCTGCAGGGAGGCGGCCGGCTGCCGGAATGCCGCCGTCAGGCCGTCCTGGAGGTTTCTTTGGGCCAATGTTTCAAAAAGCTTCAGGATCCGGTCCCGTCCATAGCGCTCGCCGCAAAAAGTAAGGAAAGTGATGCCCGGCGCCGCAGCCCGCAGATCACGGCCATCCAAAACCTCGGGCCGATTGGCAAGTTCCTTCAGGTCCAGGGAAGCAATCCGATCCAGGTAGTAACAGATTGCCCATGCTGTGGACAGCCGCTTGGTGGTGTTGGAAAACTCGCGGGCGAGCATTTCCACCATGCCTTCATACAGGAAGCGGTTTTCCTTCCTGGACACGCCATCTTCCGAAAGGATGAGCAGCGCCATGCGGGCCAGTTCGCGGGCGGCGTTGTGGAGCAGGTAGCCCTTCAGGTCGCCGGCCGCCGCAGGATGATTCATGCCGATCGAGATCGAGCTGCGCCCTATATCAAAGCTCGAGGTCGCATCGTTCATGTTGATCAGCACAAGCACGCGGCTGGGCAGACTTCCTTTTGTGGCCCGGCGGATGAAATCCCAGCAGCGTTCCAGGTCAAAAATGGATTCACGCCCGAGCCACGAGCGGTCAACCGGGATGCGGAGGCGCACATGCTGGGCGACGATGCTCTCATCCATGACCTGTGCACGTAGCACGGGTCCCGGCGCCGGAAGGCACAGGCAGGCAGCCACCAAAGCGGATGCCAAGGTCCATCTCAGAAGGGGTGTTTGCATGCTGGACATTTTCTGCGGATCAATGGGATCTGGCTGGAACCGGGGCGCGTCACGAAGCCGGCTTCGTCACGAAACTGCTCAGGGCGCTGGACTCCTCGCTGTACCAATCAAAGAGATTGACAAGTTTGGTTACGGTCAGCAGGTCGACGACCCTCGGGCTGGGCGAGAGCAGCTTGAGCGTACCGCCCGCCTTCCGGATGGCCGTAAAGCCCCGAATGATCTGACCCAGGCCCGCGCTGTCGATATAGGGAACCTTGGCCAGGTTAAGCAGGAACTTCTTACGCCCCTGCGCCAGGTGTTCATCAATCACCTGTTTAATCTCGACGTCGCCTTCTCCGAGGAGGATCTTCCCCTCCACGTCGAGGATCAGGACCTCACCCGTCACCCGGCATGACAACTTCATGCTCACCTCCGGCAGATGAGATCAGAAACTAACACAGCCCCCGCCCGCTGTCAATTTCGGCGCGCGGGTGCGCTCCTTGATCCCTCCGGATACCTGTGTTATACATCACCCTGTTTGCGCAGCATTCATGTTCGGGCAGGAGCGCTTCTTCATCCGGAGGGTGAAATGATAAGTCCTATTCGTTCGATCGTCGCCAGGGAGATTCTGGATTCCAGGGGCAACCCCACGCTGGAAGCGGATGTCACGTTGGACGGGAACGTGCGCGGCCGCGCCGCGGTGCCGTCCGGCGCTTCCACGGGCGTTCACGAGGCGGTCGAACTGCGCGACGGCGACCAGCTGCGCTTCGGGGGCAAGGGCGTGCTTCGGGCGGTTGAGAATGCCAACAACATCATCGCCCCGGGGCTCATCGGCGAAAACGCGTTGCAGCAGAGAACCATCGACCGGATCATGATCAACCTGGACGGTTCCCCGAACAAAGACCGGCTGGGGGCAAACGCGATTCTGGCCGTCTCCATGGCCGTGGCACGCGCCGCGGCCGCCGCGCTCGGCTTGCCGCTGTACCGCTACCTCGGCGGCACCAACGCCTGCATCCTCCCTGTGCCGATGATGAACATCATCAACGGCGGAGCCCATGCGGACAACAACCTGGACCCCCAGGAATTCATGATTGTCCCTGCCGGAGCCCGATCTTTCGCTGAAAGTCTGCGCATGGGCACGGAGACATTCCACGCGCTCAAGGGGGTCCTTAAGAAAAAGGGTTACGCCACCGGCGTGGGCGACGAGGGCGGCTTCGCTCCGAACCTGAAATCAAGCGAGGAAGCACTCGACATGATCCTAGAGGCCATCCGGAAAGCCGGCTACGAGCCAGGCAAGCAGATCTACCTGGCTCTGGACGTCGCGGCGAGCGAGATGTACGACGAGGGGAAATATTGCTTCAAGAAATCGGGCGGCGCACGCCTGGCCGTCGACCAGATGGTCCAATTATACGAGCGCTGGACCAGGCAGTACCCGATCGTTTCCATCGAGGACGGCATGGCTGAGGATGACCGGGGGGGCTGGATAGCCCTGACCGAGGCTCTCGGCGACAAGATCCAGCTGGTCGGCGATGACGTGTTCGTGACCAACCCGGAACGCCTGGCAAACGGCATTGCCGACGGCGTGGCCAACAGCATCCTGATCAAATTGAACCAGATCGGTACCGTAAGCGAAACCCTGGACACGATCGAACTGGCCAAGACCGACAGCTACACAACCGTGATCTCCCACCGATCCGGAGAAACCGAAGACCCCTTCATCGCCGACCTTGCGGTGGCGTGCAATGCCGGGCAGATCAAGACGGGTTCGGCAAGCCGCACGGATCGCGTGGCAAAGTACAATCAGCTCCTCCGCATCGAGGCGGAGCTTGGGGGTCAGGCGCGTTTCCTGGGAGCTGAGATTTTCTGAATCCAGGATCGAGATGGACGCTCCGACCCATCCGCTTCTCAAAATCGAGAACCTCTCCGTCGTCTATGTCTCCGCCGCCGGGCCGGTGCGCGCCGTGCGCGACTTCTCTCTCGAGGTAGAGTGCGGGGAAGCCGTGGCCCTGGTCGGTGAGACCGGCAGCGGCAAGTCGACCGTGGCGCTGGCATTGCTCAATCTGTTGGGGAGCACCGGGCGCGCAGAAACCGGCGACATCCGTTTCGCGGGCAGGCTTCTCTCATCCGGGGATCCCCGCTCCTGGAGGGTGGTACGCGGGAAAGAGATCGGCATGGTATTCCAGGATGCCCGCGGAGCGCTGAATCCCGTGCTGACGATCGGCACCCAATTGTCGCAGGCTTTGCACGCCCACCAGCGTCTCGGCAGGAAAGAGGCGCGCGCGGCGGCAGCCGCGTGGCTGGCGGCGGCGGGAATACCGCAGCCGCGCTTCTACATGCGCCGGTACCCTATGGAATTGTCCGGCGGCATGTGCCAGAGAGCGGCCCTGGCAATCGCTGTCTGCAATCAGCCCCGGCTCCTCCTTGCCGACGAGCCGACAAGTGCACTGGATCCGAGCATACAGGCTCAAATCCTCGATCTTCTGCAAAGCATGAAGGACCGCTACGGACTTGCGGTTATCCTGATCAGCCATGATCTGGCCATGGTTTCGCAGTTTGCGGAACGCGTGGCGGTTATGTACCATGGGCGCCTGGTCGAGTTCGGGAGGAGTGAGGATGTTTTCCGGAATCCTGCCCACCCCTACACCGTGTCCCTGATGGAGTGCCAGGCCGGCATGCACTACAGCTGGGATTCGCGACCACTGGCAGCGATTGCCGGGTTGCCGCCGGCAGCGGGGGAGGAGATGCCAGGATGCTCTTTTGCTCCCCGGTGTCACAGATCGGATTCGGATTGCCTGTTGCAGACGCCCAAGGCCGTGACCCTCTCTGACGGCCATTGGGCCGCCTGCAGCAAACTGACACCAGGCTGAGAGAACGGAGAACATCCCGCTCTCCCCGGACGGCTGTGCCGATGGCTCCGGAAAAGCGGATTGTCCTCCCAGCTCGCGATTCCACGGGGACCTTGATGACACCCCTGCTCGAAATTCTCGGTCTTTGCATGAGCTTCGGCACAGGCCTGTTCCAGGGGGGGCGGAAAATACAGGCGCTTGCCGGCATCGATCTGACGGTGGCAGCCGGCAACACAGTCGGAATTGCGGGTGAATCCGGATGCGGCAAGACCACGCTTGCGCGCTGCGCGCTGCGCCTTCTGGAACCCACCGCCGGATCCATCCGCTTCGACGGTCAGGATCTGCTGAAACTGTCGCCGGCAGAACTGCGCATCCGGAGGCGTGAATTCCAGATCGTTTTTCAGGATCCCTTCGCCTCCCTGGATCCGCGCATGACGACCGCCGAAATCCTGATGGAACCTTTCATCATCCACGGGATGAAGAAACGCGAGGGGAGTGCGGCGCCTGTCCCGGAATTGCTCAGGCAGGTGGGGCTGGACGACTCCGTGGCTGGGCGACATCCGGCGGAGCTGAGCGGTGGGCAGCAGCAGCGTGTAGCCATCGCGCGGACGCTGGCGCTGCAGCCCCGGCTGTTGATTGCCGACGAGCCGGTCTCAGCCTTGGACGCTTCCGTGCAGGTGCAAATCCTGAACCTGCTTGCGAATCTCAGGCAGAGTCTGGGTCTCACCCTGATCCTGATCTCCCATTCACTGCCGGTGATCCGGTATCTGTGCACCCGCGTGGTCGTCATGTACCTGGGTCGCATCGTGGAAGAGGACGGGGCGGAGGAGTTTTTCCGCGGGCCGCGGCATCCGTACAGCCAGGCGCTGCTTGAAAGCGTGCCCGCCATGAAACCGGAATGTCACAGGATAAAGCCGGTGCTGCACGGTGACGTGCCTTCGCCTGCCGCTCCCCCGCCCGGCTGCCCGTTCCATCCCCGCTGCCCGAGAGCCTGGGCGCGCTGCCGGGAAGAGCGACCCGCCCTCGAGCGGGTCGAGGGGACGACGGCGGCTAAAGTGGCCTGTTTCCTCTGGCCGGCGGGGACCCGCCGGCCTTAGGGTTCGCGCAAGAATAAGTTGGCCTTCTGGCGCGAGCGCCGGACGGGCAGATGCAAGGCGCCGCGACGCAGGCGATGTGGTGACATCGTCGAGGAGCGGCAACGCAGCAGATGCCCGTCCGCCGCCGCGCCCCGCAGGGCTGCTGGCTCTCAGGCCTGCAACTTCCTATGGCATCTTCTCCGCCAGGTGCGCAAGCCTGAGAGACAGCAGCAGAATGCCAGGTTATTCTTGCGCGAGCCCTTAGCAGGCATTCCTCACCGGCCACCCGCCGCGATGGTCCCACGTATTAATCCGGATTATTCATGAGGGAAGGATCACAAAACGGTTGCGGACACGGAAGAACACGGATCAACACGGACCGGATCCGTGTGCAGGGCTTTTGCCGGCCCGCAGGGCCCTGCGCGCCATCGCGCACTCGTTTGCCCAGCTCTCCCATGAACAATCCGGGTTACGATCGCAAAAAACCGGGCAATTCGACCCGCTGTCGAAAACGGATGCAGGGATCTCCGCAGGCGCGCTTTGCAGCATGCCGTGGAGCTCAAGCTGATTTCGCGACAGATGCCAATTAGTGCGGAACCGGTTCGTCGCTGGCAATCTTGCCGTCGAGGAGCCGGATTACGCGAAAGGCGTGCAACGCGATGTCAGGTTCGTGGGTGACCAGGATGATAGTGTGGCCCTTTATATGCAGCTCATCCAGAAGCCGCATGATATCCATGCTGGTTGCCGAGTCCAGGTTCCCGGTCGGCTCATCCGCGAGGATAATGGAAGGGTTGTTGACCAGCGCGCGCGCAACGGCGACCCGCTGCCTCTGTCCGCCCGACAGCTCATTCGGCCTGTGATACATGCGCTCCCCAAGTTCGACGGACTGCAGGGCTTTGATGGCGCGTTCCTTGCGCTCGTGGGACGGAGTGCCGTTGTAGATCAGCGGAAGCTCGACGTTGTGGAGCGCTGTGGCGCGCGCCAGCAGGTTGAAGGTCTGGAACACGAAACCGATTTCCTTGTTGCGGATATGAGCCAGTTCGTCGTCATTCATTTCCGACACCAGGCGCGAATTGAGATAATACTTGCCTTTCGTCGGCGTATCCAGGCATCCGATCAGGTTCATCATGGTCGATTTACCGGATCCGGACGGACCCATGATGGCCACATATTCTCCGCGATGAATCTCAAATGACACACCTCGCAGAGCGTGGACCTGCTCCGTACCCATCTGGTAGGTTTTCTGAAGGTCCTCGGTCTTGATCAAAATGTCATTCTGCTTGGTATTTCCGTTGCTTCCGCTCATTATCTGTCCTCGACGCGCTGTAAGTCATTGATCAGCTTTGGGTTTTAGTCGCCTCCGGCTTGGCGGTCGTATCGATTTTTATAAGGACGCCGTCCTTAAGAGTCCGCAGAGTCTGAAAGCTGCCCGATACGATGACTTCCCCTTCCTGGAGGTTCGATTTTATCTCAATTTCAGACTCCCCTGTTATCCCCGTCTTGACGGGTCGAAATCGGGCCCGGTTGTCCTTAGTAATTACGAAGACACCCTCCAGTTCTTTCTTATTTATTTTTGCTTTAGAGGAATCTGCCTGTGCGACGGTGTCGGTTTTGGCGGCCTGGTTGAGATCCGGTTCCTTGTAGTTGCCGTCCTTATCCACCTCGACCTCGCGGATGGTCAGCGCCTGGATGGGTATGGCCAGGACGTTGGTCCGGGTATCGGTGATGATGTCGCCAGTGCAGGACATACCGGGTCGGAGCTTGTCGGAAGGGGCTTTGATGGTGACAATGACCTTGAAGTCCTTTGCCTCCTGGGTCGCAGTGGTGCCGGTCGTGATGGGGCTGTTGCCGATTTCGGTGACCTCCCCGTCGAGCACGAGGTCGGGAAGCGCATCTACCTTGATCTTGGCAGGGTTGCCCAGTGCCAGGCTTACGATATCGGTTTCATCCACCTTGAGTTCCGCCTGGATGACGCTGAGGTCGGCAATCGTCATCAAGGTGGCCTGCGGGCTGTTCAGAACCCCGGGGACGGCGCGCTCTCCCTTCTCGACGTTGAGCTGTGTGATGACACCTGCCAGAGGGGATGTGAGCGTGGTCTTCCTCAGGTTGTCCGTGGCCATGTCCACCTGGGCCAGCTGTGATTGCAGCCGGGTTTGGGAAGCTTCGTAGCTGCGTTTCATCTGCTCGATGTTGTTCTTGGATACAATCACCTGGGTTTCAATCTGGGCAAGGCGAGATTTGGACACCTCATAGCTCGACGTGGCAGCTTTCAGGTTGTTCTGGGCCTGCTCATATTCTTCCCGTGAGATGAGCCCTTCTTCGCTCATTTGCTGGCTTCGGTTGAAGCTGGCCTTAGCCCGCGAGAGGTTGCTATCGGCCTGGTTCAGTTCTGCCCGGGCAGATGTCTGCGACGCTTCCGAGCTGGCAAGGTTCTGCTCGGCGTTGGAGATCTGGAACTCCTGACCCCTTATTTCCGCCATGGCGGCATCATACTGTGCCTGGGAAGCCGTGCTCTGCGCCCTGGTTTGGAGGGGGTCGATTTTCAGCAGGAAGTCACCTTTCTTGACCCTATCCCCTTCCCGCACGGGCAGCTCGGTGATCAAGCCCGCGATTTCGGTTTGCAGCTCGACAAACTCCTTGGCCCGGATCTGTCCGCTTGCAGCTACCTGAGCCTTCAGTTCATCCTTGCGGACGACTTTGCTGGTCTGCACAAGAACCTCGTCCTTGCGTGAAGCCCTTATGCTGAAAAACGCGATCGCTGCCAAGACGACAACCGCACCACAGGCGATCCAAATCTTCTTCTTCCTGGTCATGAAATGCCTCCTGCGATATCGCCATTATTACGAAGCGCAGCGCCAAAAGGTTTCAATTAACTCCCACTGCCGGCAGCCCGGGTTTTGCCTGTGAGGAAATACAAACCATTTATTATATACAGCTTTTGGCAAAATTAGAACCATGGGCCGTGTTTTCCGAGGAATCAGAGGATCCCGTGCATTCCTGAGACCGGCCCACGGGAGCGGCTGCCGGTCCATGGGCCGGACGACGCGGGAGCATGCTACTTTTCCCGGATCAGCCCGCAGATGGCTTCAGGGGACGGCAAAGCGGCGCATCCGCTTTGTGCTTCACACAGAGGCTGAATCCCGGTATGCGCCGAAGACGCTGCGCAGGCTGTCAGAAATCTCGCCGACCGTGGCCAGCGCTTCGACTGCCTGAAGAATGGGGGGCATGAGGTTTTCGGCTCCCCGGGCGGCCGCGCGCAGATGGCTGAGGGCCGTTTCGGCCGCTCCGGCGTCGCGCGTGGCACGCAATTCCGCAAGCCGGCGGTTCTGATCTGCCTCGACGCGTTCGTCCACAACCAGCAGCTCGATTGGCTGCGATCCAGCCGTGGTAAAGCGATTCACACCTACAATGACCTTTTCGCCTTTTTCCACCTGCATCTGAAAGCGGTACGACGATTCCTGGATTTCGCGCTGCACGTACCCGCGCTCTATCGCTTTCAGCATTCCGCCCATGGCGTCAATCTCGCGGAGGTAGTGTTCCGCTTCGGATGCAATCTCATCCGTCATCGTTTCGACGGCATAGGATCCGCCGGCGGGATCGACGGTGTTGGTCACGCCGCTCTCGTACGCCAGGATCTGTTGGGTGCGCAAGGCGGTTCGAGCAGCCACGGCGCCGGGAAGAGCCAGGGCCTCATCCATGGAATTGGTATGCAGCGATTGTGTCCCGCCGAGGACCGCGGCAAGCGCCTGGATGGCGACGCGCACGATGTTGTTTTCCGGCTGCTGCGCCGTGAGCGTGCTGCCGGCCGTCTGGGTGTGGAACCGCAGCATGCATGAGCGCGGTTCGCGTGCCCCGAAGCGCTCGCGCATGATGCGCGCCCAGAGGCGGCGCGCAGCGCGGAACTTGGCGACCTCCTCTAAAAAATCATTGTGGGCATTGAAAAAGAAGGAAAGCCGGCCCGCGAGTTCATCCACCTGCAGGCCGGCGTCCAGTGCGCTCCGGACGTAGGCAATGCCGTTGGCCAGCGTGAAGGCGACCTCCTGTACCGCGCTGGAACCGGCCTCTCGGATGTGGTAACCGCTGATGGAAATCGGATTCCAGTTCGGCACCTCCCGGCAGCAGTAGCTGAGGATGTCGGTGGTGAGGCGCATCGACGGCGAGGGAGGATAGATGTATGTGCCGCGCGCGATGTATTCTTTCAGGATGTCGTTCTGAATCGTCCCGCGCAGTTCCGTCCAGGGCGTTCTCCGGCGGCGCGCGAGACAGAGAACCATGGCAAGCAGGACGGCTGCTGTGCTGTTGATGGTCATGGAGATCGACACCTGATCGAGCGGAATGTCATCCAGGAGGATTTCCATGTCGTGCAACGACGCGATGGAGACGCCGACTTTGCCCACTTCACCGGCAGCGAGCGGGTGATCGGGATCCAGGCCGATCTGGGTCGGCAGGTCGAAAGCGACGCTCAAACCGGTCTGGCCATGTTCCAGCAGGAAGCGGTAACGCTCGTTCGATTCTCGCGCCGAGCCGTAGCCGGCGTATTGCCGCATGGTCCAGAGCCGTCCCCGGTACATGTTAGGGTAAATACCGCGCGTAAAAGGGTAAGCGCCGGCGGGTTCCGACGATTCGTGCCAGCCGGGGGGCGGGCCATAAACCGGCTCGTGCTTCACTGGGGTATCCTCTGGCTAGTGCCCGGATCTCACAGGACGGGCTCCCGCGCCTCGACAGCGGCTTGTCTTGAGCGACCTGCCCGCATCGAGTCAACTATTCTGGATGATGAATGGAATCGCTGGCAAGCACATTTATTTCGGCGCACTGCTCGTTTGGCACCAGATCCAGCTTGACAGAAAATGCGTACTTTTCTATGATGGAGGGACTGCAGAAGATCGTTGTGCCACAGGATGGTTTGCTGTGGAAAAACCTTGCCGCCGCCATGAGGAGCGCTGCATGCCGGACACGGAAATCAAACACCTCATGAAGAATCTGGAAGAGGCGATCAATGATACCCTCAGCGGATCTCGGAGGATCAACGAAGCGATTCAAAGCATCCAGGATGCAGGCTATGAAGCGTTTCTGATCATTGACGCTACGGTCGGCTTCAACCGCAAGGGAAAGGGCGAAAACGAAAACATTTCCACAGCCGCCAAAAGTGAGGATCCCGTTCGTCTGCGGATTACCAATGAAGACGCTAAATTTCTGAAATCATTGAAAATAGCTGTTGATGTCCAGGGATAGGCGCTCTTCGGGCTAAGCTTAATCCACAATGATTTTCACATCGTGAGAAGCTTCGACCATACCGATGGCGGCAGCTTGAATGCCGCTGCGGTCGAGCTTTTCAATCAGCGGCTCCGTGTCATGCCGGTCGACAGCGAGCAGGAGTCCGCCTGAGGTCTGCGGATCGAACAGGATCGCGCGCAGGGGGGGTGGGACAGCGTCATTGAAATCAATCCTCGATTCCAGCAAGCGCCGCGTTTTGGCGACCAAGCCGGGAACCATGCCTGCCTCGGCCAGCGGGTAAGCCTCTTCAAGGTAGGGTATGGCGCGTGAGCGGAAACGCAGGGTGACCCGGCTGGCCTCTGCCATTTCGCAGGCGTGCCCGAGAAGTCCGAAGCCGGTGACATCGGTGGCCGCATGGCAGCGGAAGGAGCGTGCGATATCCGAAGCTGTCCGGTTGAGGGCAGTCATGACGCTCATGGCCTTTTGAATGGTTTCAGGCTGTGCTTTCCCGCGCTTGATGGCGGTTGTAATAATCCCGATGCCGAGAGGCTTGGTGAGGACAAGGACGTCGCCCGGCCGGGCTCCGGCATTGGTAAGTACATGTTCCGGGTGCACCAGCCCCGTGACGGCGTACCCAAACTTGATTTCGGCGTCGCACACGGTATGGCCTCCGATCAAGGCCACGCCTGCTTCATGAAGCTTCTCGACGCCGCCTCGCATGACTTGCGCCAGGATGCTTATCATTTCCTCGCTGTCGGGAAAGCAGGCTATCGTCATCGCGGTCAGGGGCTGCCCTCCCATGGCGTAGATGTCGCTCAGGGAGTTTGCGGCGGCGATGGCGCCATAGAGAAAAGGATCATCCACTACAGGTGTAAAAAAGTCGAGAGTCTGCACGAGGGCTCGCTGCTCGTCTATCCGGTAGACACCTGCATCATCCGCCGTTTCGTAACCGACGATCACATTCGGGTCCGCAAATCTCGGGATTTGACCCAGTACCTGGATCAGGCTGCCGGCGCTCATCTTTCCCGCTCAGCCTGCTCCCGATGCCAGCTCTGTCAGTCGCTTATGTTCAGCCACTACCTTAACTCCTGCCCGGGGGCGGCCTCCGGAGAGCCGGCACCGGCGTGAGCCGATGAATCCGTCCCCTGATCCAGCATGTTGCATTTCCCTTCAAAAACGGCACCCGCTTCTATGATCAGGCAAGGCGTATACAGATCACCGAAAACCCTTCCCATCTTGTGAATCTCGACTCTCTCAGAGGCGTGGACCGAGCCGCGGAGCTCGCCGTTGATTGAGATCGAGCGGATGACGATGTCGGCTGAAACCTTTCCCTTGGGTCCGACCACTATGGAGGCGTCCGATCGGATCTTTCCCTGGACGCTGCCGTCGATCCTGATGCCGTGGGTGAAGGAGAGTTCGCCCTGGAATTCGACTCCTTCTCCCAAGATGCTCAGGATCTCCTCGGCGTTTTCTTTTTTGAACATGTCAGCAGACTCCCCTACTAATGGCGTTTCTCAGAAATGATACCGTAAATCCGGATGAGATCCTCCTGCCCGAAAAATTGTATGCGGATTTGCCCCGCCTTGTCTGCGCCCTGGCCGCCGACAATCTCGACTTTGGTGCCCAGCAGCATTCGCAGCCGATCGGCGGCGGCAGTGATGTTGGGATCCTGGGGTCTGGCTGCGCGGGCCGGGACCGACTGGCTCCGCTTGGCCCAGCGCTCCGCATCGCGCACCGACCAGCCTTTTTTGACCATTTCCTTGGCTGTACGGGTCATATCGGCCGCGGAGGCGCTCGATGAAAGCAGGGCGCGAGCATGCCCTGGCGTCAGGCTTCCTTCGGCTACCATCAGCTTTACGGCCGGCGGTAGTTTCAGCAGGCGGAGAGCGTTGGCGACGGTGCTGCGTTCCTTCCCCAGCTGCCCGGCCAGTTCCTCCTGCGTCGTGTGGAGCGTGTCGACGAGGTTTTGAAAGGCCTGGGCTTCCTCAATGGGATTGAGCTGTTCGCGCTGGATATTCTCGACGAGGGACAACTCGAGCAGGCGGTCATCAGGGACATCCCGCACAAAGGCCGGCACCTTTAAGAGGCCGGCTCTCTGCGCCGCCAGCAGTCTTCTTTCTCCTGCCACCAGCTGGAAGGAGGAACCTTGAGGGCGCACAAGCACCGGCTGCAGGATACCCTGGGCCCGGATCGATTCGGCGAGTTCATCCAGCTTCTTCTCGTCGAACTTCAGCCTTGGCTGATCCGGATTGGTTGAGATCTGGTCGATATCGATTTCGCTGGGGGATTGCTGCGAATAGACGGTGCCCGGAATCAGAGCCCCAAGCCCTCTACCCAACACCTTTTTTTTCATGGTTCAGGATTTCCTTGGCGAGATTGATATAACTTTCCGCGCCTTTTGACCTTATATCATAGATAACAATGGGCTTACCAAAGCTAGGAGCTTCGGCGAGACGGACGTTCCTCGGGATGATGGTCGAGAACATCTCATCCGGGAAATAGCTCCGGAGATCATCCCGCACCTGATTGCTCAGATTGGTCCTTTCATCGAACATGGTCAGAAGAATCCCCAGGAGCCTGAGGTCCGGATTATAGGTCCGCCGCACGCGAACAACCGTGTCGAGCAGTTCTGATATTCCCTCGAGGGCGAAGTATTCGCACTGGATCGGAACCAGAACGGACTGGGCGGCTACGAGCCCGTTGAGGGTCATCAGATTCAATGAAGGGGGGCTGTCGATCAGAACAAAATCAAAATCCTCGCAGACCGGTTCCAACCTCCGCTTCAGGATCCACTCCCGATCGGGGAGATCCACCATTTCAATGCCGGCCCCGGTCAGGTTGCGATCCGCGGGGACGAGCTTGAGGTTTTCCAGTTCGGTATCCAGGATGATGTTGCGGAGCGGCTCACCCAGGATAAGCGAATCGTAGATACTCTTGCGGAAGGAGCCGCGATCCACTCCGAGGCCGCTGGTGCAGTTCGCCTGGGCGTCGGTATCAACCACCAGCACGCGCATGTCCGCCATGGCGAGGGCGGCGGCGAGGTTGATCGCGGTGGTTGTCTTGCCGACCCCTCCCTTCTGGTTCGTAATGGCGATGATTCTGTCTCTGGGGCTCCCCGTATTCACGATGCAGCGGAGAATAGCACAAGATCAATTCCCCCCTCAAAGCAAAAAAGCGGGGCAAAACGTTTCACGTGAAACAGGGAGCGGAGGGATGTTTCACGTGAAACACTCCAGGACTCAGCACCCCTTTTCATAAATGGATAGCTGCCATCCCGGGCGGCCCGGGAATTCCTCGCTCCTGACCAGCGTCAGGCGGCGTCGGAGTTCCGCAGGATCGGCGACCGGCAGTCTCCCGCCATGGAAGATCCAAAACCTGGCGCCCGGACGGCATGCTTCCATGAGCAGGTCGAAAGCTTCCCTGCTGATCCTGATGCCCTTCCAGGAAATGACGTCAAATTCGAATGCCGCCTGGCGCCGAAGATAGGATTCCGCCCTTTGACAGACAACCGCCGTGCCGGAAAGCTTCAGCTCGGCGACAGCCGACTCAAGAAAGACGGCCCTCTTGACCCTGCTTTCAAGGAGCTCCAGGCGCAGCGCGGGGCGCACAATGTGCAGCGGGATCGAAGGGAAGCCAGCGCCGCTGCCGATATCCAGATGCCGCGCTCCCCCTTCAGGGAAAAACCCGGCCGCCCAAAGAGCTTCCTCAAACAAAACGCCGATGGCGGGCCAGGCCGTCGAGGCCGTAAGGTTGATGCGCGCATTCCACTTCTCGAGGAGCCGCAGGTACAAAAGGAGCCGCTGCACCTCGTGGCCTCGATCTTCCAGGCCGAAACGGCGGCCCAATTCCCTCAATGCTGATTCAGAATTCATGCCGCCAAATCCCGGCAACCCGCTGAAACACCGAATCCCCTGAAAGAGTCGGATGTGATTTCGTGCCTTTTATGTATTTCGTGGTTTATTGTGCGGATCTCCGCCGCAATTCGATCTGAACGTTGAGAATCGCAACTGCCGCCGGCGTGATGCCGGGGATTCTGCCAGCAGCGGCCAGATCCGGGGGACGCACCCGGCTCAATTTCTCTATCACCTCCCGGCTCAGTCCGCCTATGGCCGCGTAATCCATATCCTGAGGAATCCGGCGCCGGCTGAGGGTCAGCACTTTCTCGACCTCCTGGCGCTGCTGCTCGATGTAGCCTTGGTAGCGAACCTCGATTTCTGCCCCCCGGAGGGCTTCCCCGGATAGCCAGACTCCTTCCTTACGCATCAGCGGTTCGAAGTCGGGCAGCGCGACTTCCGGACGACGCAGCAGCTGCTCCAGGGTCAGGCCTCTGGCGGATGCGGGATCGATCCTGTCGAGCGGCAACTCGTTCGGGTCCCACCGGCGCTTCTGAAGGAAGTCGCGTATCAAACGGATCTCGTCGTACTTCTTGCGGCACGCGCGGTACTCTGAATCCGATATCAGGCCAAGCGAGTGCCCGATGCCGCTCAGCCTGTCATCCGCATTGTCGATCCGCAGAAGCAGACGGAATTCCGAGCGGGATGTGAACATGCGATACGGTTCGTCGACGCCACGCGTCACCAGGTCGTCGATGAGGACCCCGATGTAGCTTTCCGTGCGGGAAAAGACGATCCCTTCCCGGTCCTGAGCGCGCCGCGCTGCATTGATTCCCGCCGCCAGCCCCTGCGCCGCAGCTTCCTCATAACCCGTCGTTCCGTTGATCTGGCCTGCCAGGAACAATCCCGCAAAACGCTTGGCTTCCAGCGTCGCATATAGCTCCGTGGGATCGACAAAGTCATACTCAATGGCATAGGCCGGCCGCAGGATGCGCGCTGCCGCCAGTCCCGGAATGGTGCGTACCATCTCGTGCTGAATCTCCGCAGGCATGCTGGTAGACATGCCGTTGAGATACACCTCTACCGTCGACAGGCCCTCCGGCTCGAGAAAAACCTGGTGGCGATCCTTGCCGGCAAACTTGACTACCTTGTCCTCTATGCTGGGGCAGTACCGGGGACCTATTCCCACTATGGCACCCCCGTAAAGCGCCGAGCGATCGAGGTTCGCGCGCAGCAGTCTGTGCAGCCGATCGTTGGTGTACCCCACATGGCAGGAAACCTGAGGAAGACTCACGCCCCGGGTGCGAAATGAAAAAAACGTGGGCTTCTCATCCCCGCGCTGCTCCGTGAATTCGGAATAATCGATCGTGCCCCCGTCCAGACGCGGTGGTGTGCCGGTCTTTAACCTTCCGGTGCGAAATCCCAGCTCCCTCAGGTTCTGAGCCAGAAACCGGGATGGCGGCTCCCCAAGACGCCCACCACCCTGGCTTCGATGGCCAATGTGAATCAATCCATCGAGAAATGTACCCGTCGTGATTACCAACGCCGCTGTATCCAAAACAGTCCTGTTTGCAAGAGTAACACCGCATGCCGCACCATCCCGGATCACAATCCCGAATACTTCCGATTGTAATAGTATCAAATTGGGAATCGATTCCAGCAATAGACGCATCTCATTGGAATATTTGGCTTTATCCGATTGGCAGCGAGGCGCCTGCACCGCGGGACCCCTGCTGGTATTAAGCAGGCGAAACTGTATCCCGGTCCTGTCAGCAATTTGGCCCATGATGCCGCCTAACGCATCAATTTCGCGAACTAAGTGGCCTTTGGCTATGCCTCCGACCGCCGGATTGCATGACATGTGGGCAATGCGGCCAAGATCAGTCGTAATCAGGGCCGTCTCGGCACCCATGCGGGCCGCCGCGGCAGCTGCCTCACATCCGGCATGCCCTGCCCCAACAACGATCACATCAAATCGATTACGAGATACTTCCATGACCCATCGCTTCGAAAAGACCGACCTCAGACTTCTGACCTCGGACCTCCGACCTCGGACAAGGGTGAATCCCGGCAAGTGGATCCTGGCGCTGGATGCGACTGCTGAGATTCCACGGGGCGAAAAAATCGCAGCGCCGTTTGCCAGCCGGCGACGTGTCACGGAGTGCGAGACAGGCATTCCGGAACGTACTCCGGGGACAAGAGCAATGTCTGCGACCTATTTGCCGATGCAAAAACGTGAGAAAACCTCTCCCAGCAGATCCTCTGTAGTCGTCTCCCCGGTAATTTCCCCCAACCGTTGCAGTGCCGGGCGCAGGTCCGTCAGAACGAATTCTTCCGACAGGCCGCTCTGCAGGGAGTGAGCGGCGGCGGCAAGATACTCCCTGGTGCCGTCGAGGCACCGGCAGTGGCGCAAGTTGGTCACCAGCAGCCCGTCGCTTTGCCGCGCGCCGTTGCCGAAGAACCGCTGCCGTATCGCTTCACGCAGTTCCCGGATATGCGCTCCCTTCAGGGCCGACACCTCCAGGCACGGCCAGCGTGAACGGTATTCCGCCTCTTGTTGAGGTGACCACGCCGACGGCAGGTCGCATTTGTTGAGCGCGACGATGCACGGGACGCTGCTCAGGAGCTCACGCAGCCGCGCATCTTCCTCAGTGCCGGGCCTGCTGGTATCCAGCACCAGCAAAACGGCGTCGGCATCTGCCATGGCCCGCAGGCTGCGATCCACGCCGATCTGCTCAATCGGGTCTCCGCCTTCACGCACGCCGGCGGTATCGATCAACCTCACCGCGATCCCTTCAATATCGGTGACCTCGGAGACCAGGTCCCTGGTGGTTCCGGGAGCCTCGCTAACGATGGAGCGTTCCTCGAGCAGCAGGGCATTGAACAGGCTGCTTTTGCCGACATTCGGCCCGCCCACGACCGCGAGGCTGAATCCGTGGCGCACGATGCGGCCGCGCCGGAAGGATGCTATCCAGGTGTCCAGCTCATCGAGCAGGTCCTCGAGCCGCGCTGCCAGCGCAACGCGTGATTCGTGTGGCACGTCATCCTCGACGAACTCGACTGCAGCCTCGAGCTGGAGGATGATATCCAGCAGCGGCTCTTTGATGCCTGCTAGCGCCCGGGAGAGCTCGCCGGAGCGCTGCCGCAGGGCAACCTGCGCCTGGTAAAGCGTGTCCGCCTCAATCAAATCGCGCACGGCTTCCGCCTGTGCCAGGTCCATGCGTCCGTGGAGGAAGGCCCGCATGGTGAATTCTCCCGGCCCGGCGAGCCGCGCGCCGAGGGAGCACAGGCAATCCAGCAGGTGCGTGATTACCGCCGGGCTGCCGTGCACGCAGATCTCCGCGACATCGTCACCGGTATAGGAGTGAGGAGCGTGGAAGAAAGTGACCAGAGCTTCGTCGAGCTCGCTGCCGGTGCGCGGATCCGCGATCCGCCCCAGTGTGGCAAGCCGCTCGGGCATTCCCGGCCGGCCGCCGGCCGCAGGCGCGAAGATCCGTGCGAGAATTTCACTGCTGCGGGGCCCGCTCAGCCGTACGACCGCGATGCCGGACCGTCCGGGCGCCGAGGACAGCGCGCAGATGGTGTCACTCAGGTCGACCATGGCCATCGCGGCGCTCCCCCACTCCGGAAGCCCTCAATCTGTCGGATAGATGGTAATGTTGCGCTGATCTCCGTCCCCGTCGCTTTGCGAGCGGACGCCATGGACTTCCGCCAGGGCGAGATGAACGATCCTGCGCTCCCGCGGATTCATCGGCTGCAGGCTGAGCGGCCGCTGCTGCGCGATGACCTTTTGTGACGCGATCTGGGCCAGCAGCCGCAACTCCGCTTCGCGCTGCTGCCGGTAGTTGTCGGAGTCGAAGATGATCGTGGCGATCTCCTCGTCCTTGCCTGTCCGGAAGGCTTTGTTCATGATGTACTCGACGCTATTGAGCACCGCGGCCGTACCGGCCAGCAATACCGGACGATCCCGACCCGAAAGGTTCACATGCACGATCCGTCCTTCGTCCCGCACCGCCAGATCCAGCTTCAGATGGAGATGCGCGATCAGCTCGCGGCAGAAGCGCTCGACGGCCGCCACTGCTTCCGCCTCCAGTGCTTCACTAGCTCCTTGATTTCCGGTCTGATCGTTAGCCACCCATCCACCTCTCTGCGATCTTCTGGAACGCGATTTGAAAAACGTTACTACAGAGGAAATAGAGGTTCAATCCGCTGGAGACGTTGAGGAAAAAGAGCGTGAAAACCACCGGCATGATCATCATCATTTTCGCCTGCGCCGGATCCGCACCCGGCGTCATAGGGGTCATTTTCTGCGAGATCAGCATGGTGAGCCCCATGACGATGGGAAGAATATAGTAAGGATCTTTCATCGACAGATCGTGCAGCCAGCCCAGGAAAGGAGCCTGCCGCAACTCGATGGAGTAAGCCAGCAGGTTGTAAAACGCGATCAGCAAGGGCATCTGCAGCAAAAGCGGCAGGCAGCCGCCGAGCGGATTGACCTTGTTTTCCTTGTAGATCGCCATGATCTCCTGGTTCATCTCGGCGCGCTTCGGGTCGGTCTTCTTGTAGCGCTTGTACCTTTCCTGGATCTCCTTGATTCGCGGTTGCAGCACCTGCATCTTTTTAGCGGAAACCAGCTGCTTGATGCGGAAGGGAAACAGCAGCAGCGTCAGCACGAATGTCAGGACAATGATGGCGAAGCCGTAGTTGTTCGTCGCCCGGTTAATGTACCGGAGACCGATGAGAAGCGGTTTGACGATGAAGGAGAATATGCCGTAGTCGATCACACCGGACAGGTTGTTGCCGCCCGGAACCGCCTCAAGGTCCGACTGCATCTTCGGCCCGAGATAGAGCCGGTACTCTCCCGTGCCATCCACCGGCAGAGTGAGGCGGATCAGATCGCGAGTGATCTGTTCGCCGCCCATCCCCGCGGTTTGCTGGGGCCGGCGCTGTATGTCAAAGGCCGGGATCGGCCTGGCTGGAATCGCGATGGCGGCAAAGTACTGCATGTCCAGGCCGGCCCAGCGCACATCCCCGGCAATGGGCTTGATCTCGTTCTCGTCTTTCGGCGCTGTTTCACGCCGAATCTTGCCCCCCACTTCAGCGACAGCCTTCAGCACCATGGAAGGATTGGCCAGGTGCTCTTGTTCCGGCCCGATGTCCTGTCCCAGCAGCAGACGGTACCGCAAAGGCTGATTGCCGCGCTGGCAGGCGGCTACAAAGTTGACCGTATAATTCTTTTCTTCGAAGCTGAACCGCTTTTCGATCGCCAGGTCGCCACGCCGCAGCCGCAGTACGACTGTTGCAGGCGCCGTCAGTGCACTTTCCCCACGCCGGCCGCCGACAATCTCTACGGCGTATCTCTCCTGAGCCGCCAGAGCCGTCAGCTTGGGATCGTCAAAAACCAGAGATGCCGGATACTGGCGCGGCACTTCCCGGCCGGCAGCGACCATGTCAAATACCTCTTGCTTGGCCGACTTGTACTGTTTCAGCTGCCAACTGGTAAGAACGCCTCCCCCGTTGTTCAGAACTGCGCGATAGAGCCCGCTCTCGATGACAATCTGCTGCTCGGGAACGGTTTCTTCGGCCGGCAGTTCTGCGATCGGAGGCTGCGGCTCTGCGACCGGCTGCGCTTCCGGTGCCGGGGTGGCAGGGGGTGGTACCTGGCTGGCTGCCGGAGGTGTCAGCCTGGCCGGCTCAGCTGCCCGTCGATCCTCGAAATAGCGGAACGCCAACAAGATCGCTATGGACAGCGCGATCGCCGCCAGAACTCGTTTTTCCATTGTTATGCCCTAAAGGTTACGGCACCGGATCAAAACCACCGGCATGAAATGGGTGGCATCTTAATAATCGCCTCACGCCAAGATACAACCCGACGATGATTCCCTTTCTTTCTACCGCCTGAACCATGTATACGGAACAAGTGGGTTCGAAGCGGCAGGAGGGGGGAAGCCATGGGGATACATAGCGCTTGTAGCCGCGCAAAACCCAGAGCAGGACACTCTTCATCGTGCCTCTCCCCGCTACCGCCCGACGGTTCACCGCCGGCGATGCCTTGATCCGGCCCGCTCAGCGGCAGATCTTTCGCGCAGCGGCAACGAATTCCTCGCGCAGGACGGCGTGAGAAACCGCGGCGCAGTCGCGCCTGGCATTCACGACGAGATCATAATGGCAAGGGATATCTGCAGGGAACCTTCGAAAGATCTCGCGGAAGAGTCGCTTGATGCGGTTTCGGACCACAGCGCCGCCAACCTTGCGCGAGACTGTGAGACCCAGGCGATGATACCCCAGCTCATTGGGCCTGCCGAAAAGCACGAACTTGCCCGCATCCAATCTCCGGCCGGTGTTGTACAGGGACCGGTAATCCGAGCTTTTGACAATTCTGTGCCGCCAGGGAAGCCTCTCGTCCGCCTTCCTATCCACTCACGCTCAGCCTCTTTCGGCCTTTGGCCCGGCGCCGGCTCAAAACGAGCCGTCCGCCCTTGGTGGCCATTCTGGCACGAAACCCGTGGGTTTTTTTTCGCCTGTTGTTATTCGGCTGAAACGTCCTCTTCATGATTCATGCATCTCCGGCAGAAGTATCACAAAAGCCAATATTTTACAGGCATCCCGGGCGGAAAGCAAGGATCTTGACATGTGAACCACAAAGATCTCCAGGATCCCAAAGAAAAATATCATGTTCCTTCGAGGTCCTGGAGGTTTTCGCGGCTCGTTTTGATTGAATCAATGCCCGAAGACTCTCTCGAAGATAGCAGCCACGTTCCGGAGTTGCAGTTCCGGGTTCACCACAGCTCCGATTTCGTCGGCAGTGAGCACCCGCGTAATGTCAGGATCTTCCCTCAGGACCTGCAGAAATTCCTTGTCTTCGTTCCACACCCGCATCGAGCAGCGCTGCACCCAGACATACGCGTCCTCCCGCGAGACACCCTTGCGGGTCAGATCGAGGAGGAGTTGTCCCGAATAGGCGAGGCCACGGGTTAATCCGATGTTCTTGATCATCCGTTCCGGATAGACCTGTAATCCCCTGATGATCCTGGTCATGGAACGGAGCATGTAGCAGAGCAGGCCGGTGGCGTCGGGCAGGATTACCCGTTCGGCGGAGGAATGGGAGATGTCCCGCTCATGCCAGAGCGGCATGTTTTCCAGGGCGGTCAAGGCGTGGCCGCGCAGGAGTCGCGACAAGCCGCATATCTGCTCGCACTTTACCGGATTTCTCTTGTGCGGCATCGCGGAGGAACCCTTCTGCCCGGCGGCAAAGGGTTCCTCGATTTCCCTCACTTCCGTCCGCTGCAGGTGCCGGATCTCCACGGCAAACTTGTCGAGAGACGACCCGATGATGGCCAGCGTGCACAGGTATTCCGCGTGGCGGTCCCGCTGCAGCGTCTGGCTGGAGGCGCGCGCGGCCTCCAGCCCCAGGCGGCGGCAGACCGTTTCTTCCACATCGGGATCCAGGTGGGCGAACGTGCCGACCGCCCCGGAGATCTTTCCCGCCCGCACCGTTTCAGCGGCACGGCGCATGCGCTCGCGGTTGCGGCGCAGCTCTTCGTACCAGACGGCAAGCTTCAGGCCGAAAGTCGTCACTTCGGCATGCACTCCGTGAGTGCGGCCCATCATCAGCGTTCGCCGATGCTCCTGAGCGCGCGCCCCAACGGCTTGCATAAATTCATCCAGATCCGCCAATATCTTCCCGTTTACCGCCAGGAGCTGCAGCGCCTGGGCCGTGTCGACAACATCGGTCGACGTCAGCCCCCAATGAATGTAGCGTGCATCGGGCCCGACGTGCTCGGCCACGCTCGTCGTGAAGGCAATCAGATCGTGATGGGTGACTTGCTCAATCTCAAGGATGCGCGCCAGCGAGAAATCGGCTTTCTCGAGGATCCGGGCCAGTGACTCACGCGGAATCCAGCCTTTTTCGGCCAGCACCTTGCACACCTCAAGTTCCACCCGTAGCCAGGTTCGGAACTTGTTTTCCTCAGACCATACCTCCGCGACATCTTTGGGAAAATAGCGGTCAATCATCCGTGCACCCCATTAAAACAGTAATGAGTGATGAGTGATGAGTGGGTGATGAGAATTCTTTTGAAAAGATGCTGCTGAGGTTATCCTTCCCAACACCTCGAATGCCTCCTCATCACGCATCACTCATTACTCAAAAACGGTAGGTGAAGCTTATTCGGTCGGGGCGGCCGAGTTCGAGCCTGGTTTGCGGGCACGCGAGGCCGGACCGTTCTTCCAGCGCCCTTCGCGCGGACAGCATGGCGAGGTCGGGCAGATTGTTCTTTTCGCTGAGGTGAGCCAGGATCAGGTGCCGTGCCCGGCCGTCGAAGCCGTCAGACAAATATTGGCCTACCTGATCGTTGGAAAGATGCCCAAGCCTGCCCTTAATACGCTGTTTCAGCGCCCAGGGATAAGGCCCGACCTCAAGCACTTTCTCGTCGTGGTTCGACTCCAGAATCATGCCATCGCATCCCTTCAGCCGTTCCACCACAAGCTTTGTGATATATCCCAGGTCTAGGACCACGGCTATCTTGACGCCGTCTTTCTCGATGGTCAAGGCGATCGGGTCCGCCGCGTCGTGAGGCACGGCGAACGGCGTGAACAACAGTCCGCAGACCTCGAATCCGGAACCGGTTTCGACGCGCTGCCGCTTCCGGTCTTCAATCATCACGCCTGATTCCACGCATTTTCCGTAAGCTCCGTCCGTCATGAAAATGGGAATGTCGAGGTGTTTCGCAAATGGCGCCACGCCGCGGCAGTGGTCGCCGTGCTCGTGCGACACGACAATGGCGGAGATCTGATCCGGGCCGAGCCCGCACTCCCCAAGCCGGCGCGCCGTTTCCTTGCCGCTGAGGCCCACGTCCACGAGGATGTGCGTATCCCCGTCACTCACGAGCGTGACGTTGCCGGTGCTCCCGCTGCCCAGCAGGGTGAAACTCAGTGCCATGGCGTCATATTCTCAGTGCTACGGATTCCAGCTGACTGCCGTTGCTGTTTCCCAAAGCCACCAGCGTCACCCGGGAGGAATCGAAGATCTTCTGTGCAAGGCGCCGTATATCCGCCCGGCGCACGCGGTCGACACGCTCGAGGATCTCTCCCATCGTGAAAAAGCGCCCGAAGTCGATCTGCTGCTGAGCCAGGTACATCATCCGGCTGCTGGAACTCTCCAGGCTCAGAGCCAGCGAGCCCTTGATGCATTCCTTGGCGCGGTTGAGCTCCTCGGTTGAGACCAGCCTGTCTTTCAGGTCCCTGAGCTCCTTTAAAACCAGCCGCACGACGGTTGCCGCAGTTTGCGGCGCTGTAGCGGCGCTCACCACCAGGGTGCCGGCGTCCCGGTACAGGTTCAAGATCGATTCTATGGCATACACCAGGCCGCGCTTCTCACGTATGTTTTGGAAAAGCCGGGAACTCATGCCGCCGCCCAGGATGTTGCTCAACAGGTGCAGGCAAAAACGCTCTTCGGACACGCGCGTGGGACAAGGCACGCCGATGCAGATATGCGTCTGCTCCAGGTTCGGCTTGTAGCGCAGGGTGCGCACGGACAGCGGAGCCGGCGGTTGCCCGGGATCAGCCTCGGCACCCTGGGGCAAATCCGCAAAGAACCGTTCGGCGAGCGCATGGACCCGGCGGTGCCGGATGTTGCCGGCCACCGACACAACCGTGTTCCGGCCGGCATGATAGTGGCGCCGGAAATACGCGAGCACCTGCCCGCGCGCGATACGCGCGACGGATTCCCTGGTGCCGGCGATGCGCCGTCCCAGCGGATGTCCGCCCCAGAAGCTCTCCAGGAAGATATCGTGGATAAGGTCCTGCGGCGTATCCTCGACGGTACTGATCTCTTCAAAAATGACGTTGCGTTCGTGTTCGATCTCCCGCGCCGGAAAGGTCGGGTTCAGGACAATGTCCGACAGCAGCTCGAATGCGAGCGGCAGGTGCCGGTCCAGCACCCTCGCGTAGAAGCCGACGTACTCCTTGTCGGTGAAGGCGTCCAGCTGGCCGCCGACCGAGTCGATGGTCTGCGCGATATCCGTTACGGAGCGCGACCGCGTCCCCTTGAAAAGCAGGTGCTCGATAAAATGGGAAATGCCGCTGACCGGCTCTTCTTCGAAACGGGAGCCGCTTCGTACCCACACGCCGAGGGAAACGGAACGGACGTGAGGCATCACTTCGCTGGCCACGACGATGCCGTTCTTCATTTCCCTTTTCTGAATATCCATGAAATCCCTGGATCGGATGCGACGGTGCTACATCGTATTACTACCACAGAGCAGGACAGGTCGCAACCGGCTCCATGAGCCGTGCGATGTCGGCCGCAGGGATGCACGAGCCGCTGAACTGAGAGGCGATCTCGTGGTATGCGAACATCTCGTCCCGCCGCAGATGCGCCTTGCCGACTGCCTGAGCGGGGACCGGCGGGGAGGTGAAAGCCCATAACAAGCACCCGATGACAGCGGATAGCATTGCCATGACAAGCCTCCTGACTTGTACGGCTTGCCCGCTATCTCGGCAGGTCGACCGTGCCCAGCCGGCCTGTGGCGGCGTCGCGCACCAGGACGCGGATGGAGCGGGTGTCCGCGCCGGGCTTCCACTGGCGGCGGAAGGGGAGGCCCTGGGCACGCGCGGCCTCCAGCTGAGGAGGCAGGAATCTGGCGTTGATCCTCGAATGCTCGAATCTCACCTGGCCGTCCGCGGCATTCTCCGCCACATAGACGTCAATCGCGGCCGCCACGCGACCCGACTCTTCGTGCCAGAAGAGGTCCTCGGCCTCGATCTGGAGTGTCAGCAGCAGTGTGCCGGGCTCTGCGCCGGCCGCCGGGGCGCAGCGCGCGGTGAGACGGATCGCGTCCGAGCGGAAGGGATTCAGCATGGCCCGCCGTTCCGCCTCGGCATCCCAGGGTTGCTGTCTGGCCGGGGAAGGATCCGCCAGGTAGCCCTCCTTGTGGATGAGTCGCACGTCCGGCCTCTGCACTACCACCTTGAGCGTGTGCCACTTGCCGTCCGGCTCTTCGGGCATGTAGAAGCCGAGCGAATAGGATCCCCGGATGTCCGCAGTCACCTTGTTTACGCCTTCGGACAGGTCGTTGGTGCCGAAAATGAACCGTCCGCCGGTAATCGAGGTCATCAAACTGAAGGCGTCCCGGCTTTCCGCATTCTGGGCCGCGGCGCGTTCCATCTCGGAATAGCGTCCCGCGAGATCCGGTGGATACTGCTGCCGCGCCAGCGAATCGGCGGCACCACGCAACCCATTTGCGTCGACGGCATACAGCGCGACACCGATCTGGGCCAGCCGTTCCGACACCTTTCGGATTGCACCGGCGAGATTGTCCCCTGCGAGCGGATTCACGGGCATGCCGTCGGGGTTCGTCGGCGTGCGCTGCGAGAACATGGTAATACCGCCACTGATCCAGACGACCGATTTGCGCCCCGGGACGGATGCCAGGTGCCGTCCGAGGCCCTCCATCATGGCAAGCGTTTCCTCGACACGATTGGTCTGAATTACGGCATTGGCATTGAGGTCACCGGCCACCTCGGCCTGCGCCGCCCTTTGCACGGCCCGGTACGTCGGTTCGGCATAATGGGTTTTGCGCGCCTCGATCTGCTCCAGGATTTCCTTCGCATAGACCGCCGCCTGCTCCACGTCGTTCAGATTCTGTGCCTGGACACGGGTGCGGACGGCCTCGATGTTTTTCCGCAGCTCGGCCATGTCGTCGGTGAAATCATGGATGATGCGCAGATCCTTGCCCATCTGGTAAATGGCCACCCGCGTCTGGGGCGCGAGGGCGGCCAGCAACTGCGCCGCCTGCGCCATTACGAACATCTGGTCGCGGGGATCCGTGTTGGCGGAGTCTATCACCAGAGCGGTGATGTTCCGCTCATCGGGGGCATCGGCTTGAAGGCGGTTGGAATAGACGAACTGCGGCAATTGCGAACGCTTGGCCGCCTGCGGAACGGTGCTCCCCTCGTAACGGCACAAGGAGAGTTCCCGCGGCCTGCCGTTGTCGAAGATCGCGAAGTCTTTTGCCTCGAGGTCCGTCACGGGACGTCCGTTTCTGTCCATCGCCACGACGGTCACTTCAACCAGTTGTGCCGCGACCCGAAACGACGGGACCTGCTCCTGGGCGGAGAACGGCGGCGGGGAATACAGAACCCACAGCAGGATGGCGAAAGCCAGCAGTGCTACAGCTCCTTTCATCGACCTGGCCGGTCCGGCGGCAACGGTATTCATGACAGGTATCCATAGATAGTTTTGAGAAAGCCTCAGCAGCCGGGGCCTACCGGCTTGCGAGGCAACTGCAGAAGACGCGCTCATAAGGAACCCGAGCGCGGCAGTCCGCATGCAAAAAGGGCGGCCCCCGCAGGGGCCGCCCAGGTAAGCTGCGCTATCGTTCTTTCTAGAAGAAGAACGAAAGCTGAATGCGGCAGGAACGAGGCCCCTGGAAACCACTGGCAAGACCGTACATCGGATTGATCCGGTCGCCTTGCGCAGTCATCAGGGCCTTGGTGTTGAATCCTTTAAAGATGTCCGTCTCGTTGTCGAACGTCAGTCGGATATCGTCCTCATGAATCAGAACCTGATTCTTGTTCGTTACGATGGAGCTGTTGAACAGGTTGAAGACGGTAAACTCGAACCGCACCTTCAAGGACTCGTATTTGCTGAACGGCCTGAAATCATGCATCACGTTGAAGTCGGTGCTGAAGAACGTCGGTGTCCGGCCCATGTCGCCGCGGTTGTATGGATACACCGGCGTGGACGAGATGGCGTTGATCTCGGTGGTCAGAGGCACGCCCGAGAACAGCTGGACGTTCGGGGCAAATGTCGTGCCGCCAAACCTGTTCCTGAGCGTGTAGGCCCCAAAGAACTTGAAGGTGTGGGGGCGATCCGTCGCCAGGCGACCTTCCGCCATCTTACCCTGTTCGGTGTACGCCAGCCAGGGCACGTCGAAGTAGCGGTTTACGTTCGGGCTGGTGCGCCCGTTCTCGTCGGAACTCGCCAGGCCCGAGTAGTTGCCTGTCTGTCGCGACCAGGTGTAGGAGAGAGCGTACTGGTAATTCTTCGCGAAACGCTGATCGAGCCGGAACTCGATGGCGTCGTACTTGCGCACTGCCTTGGGAGTGGTCGGGAATCCGGCGCCCCAAGTTTTGGGATCAGCCACCAAGCCGTACCCGGGGTTGGCAATATAGTAGACTTCGCCGGCCGAGGTGAGGGTGCCGACGTCCTCGATCGTGCGGATAAGGCGGCGATCGGTGTACCTCACGGAAGCAACCATGGAAGAAGTGACGCTGTACTCAGCGCCGATATCCACCATCCGTTGCTTCATCGGTTTCAGGTCCGGATCAATCGTCATACCCTTGCAATCCAGGCCCTGCTTCTCACACGATTGGGGATCGTTGGACGGGATGCGCCAATTGACCCCCTCAAAGAAACGGCCAGGCAGCTTCGATGGGTCGGATGGATAGCCGTAGTTCAGGAGCGTGTTGAAGATTGCCGGGTCGTCTATCGCATAGTAGTAGGTGAGATAGATATCGCCGCCAAACGAACCGCGGGGCAGTTCGTATTTCATCACATCGTAAAATTCGCCAAATGATCCGTAGATGCGCATCTTACCGTCACCCTTGGGATCCCATGCGACGCCGATGCGAGGACTGAGCTTCTTGCCCCAGCCGAACTCAATGGGAGGCGCGGCCGCAATCCCCTCCTTGGCGAAGCTGGGCAGGAACTCGCGCTCCATGCGGAACCCGAGGTTCAGGGTAAGGTTCTTGTTGACGTGCCAGCTGTCCTGGATGTAAAGCCCCTGGTTGTCGCTGGAGGAGTTGCCGAGCGTGCCGTACGTGTACCAGCGATAGTATCCGTATGTCCCGCGCTGCTTCCCAGTGCACTGGGAGGTCACACAGGTGTAGCTCTGGTCCCAGTAAAACCGATAGTAGCCGTACGGGTAGGAGAGAGTACTGACGTCGTTGCCGAGCCGGTTGGTCATCCAGCCGAATTTTAGGTTGTGCTGGCCCGCCGCCGATAGCAGATAGGAGCCGTCAGCGCTCAGATTGACTCGAGTGTATTCGTCAAATTGCGTTTGGCCGCTGCCCAACTGATACCAGCCCGAGGAGGTAATTCTCGGTACGCTCGCCGGCAGGTTGGTGAACATGGTGTTGGCCGTGCTGTAGATGTGGGTCTTGGTGGAGAGCGCGTAACCGTTCTTGAAATTGGTGAAGTGGTAGCCGCCGCGGAAGCTGAAAAGCAGCTTGTTGGTGGCGATGAAGTCAAACTGCCCCGTGAGAATGTTGGCGGCGCTGTAGCTGCCGACACCAGCCCAATCGTAAGTGGGATCGTCCGTGCCCTGACGCGCCGGCAAATTCCCTCTAACGTAGCTGGGATTAAAGATCCAGCTCATGTTGGTCCGGATTTTGGAAAAGGGCGTCCAGTCCACCTTATTGACCACGTAGTGCTGAACGTCCTTCCGGGAAAACGCCTGGGTCTGGTCGTTGGACAGGAAAGTCACGGTGCGATTGGTGACAGTCTTGGTGGGCATGAATCCGGTGAAGAAGAACAGTCTGTCCTTCAGGATCGGGCCGCCCACGTTGAAGACCGGGTTCCAGGTGGAATAGTCGTCCATGGTGTTCTGGAAGTAACGGGCCCTGGTGCGCGTATCGTCCGTCGGATCCATTTCGAGCGTAGGTCTCGGGCGAGCCGACATCGCGTTGTTGTCGAAGTAGAATCCTGCCTGGCCATGGAAGCTATTCGTGCCGTTGCGGACGACGGCGTTGACCACGCCGCCCATGGCGCCGCCGTACTGGGCATCCATGACGCCGTTTTTAACTTCAACCTGCTGTACTGCTTCGACCGGGACCCGGTTCTGTCCGCTGAGCACACCCGTCTGGACGTTGGTGACTTCCATACCATCCACGAAGTAGGTGTTCTCGGATCCGGAAGCGCCGTCGATCTGATACCCCCCGGCTTTGCCCTCGTTGCGCGCGCCGGGCGCGATCTGAATCAGATCGTAAAATGCGCGGCCCTTGGGAAGCTGGTCGAAGAAGGACTTGTCCACCGTGATGGCGGATGAACTGGACAGCGTGTCCACTTGCGCGGCATCGGCCGTTACGGTAACGGTTTCCGCGGTCCCGCCAGCCGCCAGTCTGAAGTTGATGCGCGCTACCCTGCCCAGCTCAACATTAATGCCGATCTGCTGAACCGGGCTGAAGCCTGTCGCAGAGGCCGTCACCTTGTAAATTCCAGCCGGCAATCTCTGGAAGGCATAGCTGCCATCTCCCGTGCTGATTGTGGTAAGGGCGCGCGGCAAGTTGGGGCCTGAGACCTCCACGGTGGCGTTCGGTACTACCGCACCGCTCGTGTCATAAATCGTACCCGCAATTCCGCCTACCACTTCCTGTCCGAGCAATACTGTCGGTAACAACAGCAATACCGCCAGTACGACCCAGCCCTTGGTCGTCAGAAAGCGTCTCATTCAATTACCTCCTTGTTGTTTTGTTCACACCGTGCATCCCTCTGGGAACCGACCAAGGAACGCCAGGAAATCCCCATAACCGGCCCAAAGATCAGACACTATTAGACACGTCGCCGAAAATAACTGCTAGCCCTCGAAGAAGTTTCCGTTACAGTGAAATACCCAGGCCTTCGACGCCGTGCAAATTACGCCTACATTAAAACCTTGATTTCGAAGTCAGATATTAAAGCAATACCCTCCCTAAGACAAGGGCGAATTGGCCTCATGCGGGGGCGGATTATAATGCTCTTAATTCACTGTACGACGTCACTTGCAACACAAAAGCGATCCTGCAATTGCATTGCTTTTTGGTCACAAACGCGGCGCGGACGTGACCTCCAGGGCCGAAGGTGTTATGGTTTTCAGATGAACGGGAGCCGGAGCGGGACATTGGATCTGGTGGGCGCTTCATTAACGGAAATCGAGGCCGTGGTCGCCGAACTGGGGGAAGCGCGCTTTCGGGCGCGCCAGGTCTATGCGGGCATCTATCGCCGCCATCTGCGCACCTGGGAAATGTTCACCGACATCGGCGGGCAGCTCCGCGAGAAGCTCAGCCGCCACGCCACGATCAGGTACCCCGAGGCTGCGGCGGTTTTTCAGTCGGCCGACGGCACCCGGCGGTATCTGTTTGAAGTCGGCGGCAGCCGCAGGATCGAATCCGTCTATATACCCGAAGAGAAGCGGGACACAGTCTGTATCTCCACCCAGGTCGGCTGCGCGGTCGGCTGCCTCTTCTGCGCTACCGCCAAGATCCCCGAACGGCACAACCTGTCTGCAGGAGAGATCATCGGCCAGGTCCTCGCCCTGCAGGCTGACAGGGACAGCAGCTTAAAGCGCTTCAATATTGTACTTATGGGCATGGGAGAACCGTTGCTCAACTATGATAATGTCATGAAGGCTATTCGGTTGATGACCGATCCCCTCGGGATGGCTATTTCCAACCGGCGCATTACGCTCTCGACCTCCGGCATTGTGCCCGCACTGGAGCGCCTGGCGCAGGAAGAACTGATCCCCAACCTTGCCATATCCCTGAATGCCACCACGGATGACGTTCGTGACCGCCTCATCCCGGTCAACCGGAAATGGAACATCACCGCTCTGCTCGAGGTTTGCCGCCGCTTCCCGCTCGAACCTCGCCGCCGCATCACATTTGAGTACGTCCTGATCGGAGGCATCAACGATTCTCCCGATGACGCGCTCCGGCTGGTGCTGTTGCTGAAGGGTGTGAAGAAGAAGGTGAATCTGATACCGTTGAATGCCGATCCGTTGATACCGCTGCAGCCTCCCGCCTGGGAAAGCGTGCTGGCGTTCCAGCGGATTCTGCTCGACCATCACCTCACCGCATACATTCGTCGTCCGAGAGGCGAGGATGTCTCTGCCGCCTGCGGCATGCTCGCCGCCAGGGATCGGCCCAAAGCGAACCTCAAAGACCTCTAAGACCTCGAACAATAAATATCTGTTCTTCGAGGTCTTAGAGGTTTTTGTGGTTCATTTTGTTGACCTAATTTTCGAGGACGACGACCGCGATGGCGGCTTCCTCGGAATGGGAGAGGCTGACGTGTATCCTGCGGGTGCCCAGTTCATCGGCAAGTTCCCGCGCACGGCCGGTGACCACCAGCTTGGGAGCGCCGCTCTCCTGCCGCAGCACCTCGGCTTCGCACCAGGCCACGCCTCGGGCCCATCCTGTCCCCAAAGCCTTGAACAGCGCCTCCTTGGCGGCGAAGCGCACTGCAAAGTACGGGGAGGGATCGCGATGCGCGCGGCAATAGTCCTGCTCCGCCGCGGTAAAGACGCGCCGGATAATCCTGTCTCCCCGCCTTTCCAGAACGCCGCGCATGCGCCGGACATCGACGAGGTCGACACCGATGCCGACAATCATGGTTTTCCCTTAAAGTGAATTGACACCGGGATGAGCCTCACCGCAATATTCCCGCCATGGAGAGCACCGGGTTCGTGCGCCGCGAGGCGGAGGGAATCATCTATTACAGCTGCACCGCCCTCGAATCGTTACCCCAGCTGCGCCACGCTTTCTCGACCCGTCACGGCGGGACCAGTCCGCTGCCCTCACAGGCGTTGAACCTCGGAAATGTTCCCTGGGACGAGCGCGCGCACGTCATGGAAAACCGGCGGCGGTTCTTGTCGGCGTTGACCCTCACTCTCTCGAGCCTGGTCACCGTTTCCCAAATCCATTCCGCCGCGTTTCATATCATAAAATCCCGGGCGGACCAATGGAATCCCCGCACGCCGGGCGACGGGCTCGCAACTTCGGCAGAGGGATTGGCGCTTGCCGTGCAGGTGGCGGATTGTTTTCCTGTCCTGATTGCGGACCCGCACAGCGGAGCGATTGCCGCCGTACACGCCGGGTGGCGCGGTGCGCACGCGCGTATTCTCTCCAGGACCGTCGCAGGGATGCAGCGCAGCCTGGGAGCAGATCCGGCGAATTTGCTGGTCGCTATCGGCCCGGGTATCCGTGGCTGCTGCTTCGAAGTCGGTGAGGAGGTGGCAACCGCCTTTGACGCGGAGTTCCCCGGCGCCCGGCTCTGCAGCCCAAGTTTGCACAAGCCCGGCAAGCATATTCTTGATCTGCCGCGCTCTTTGAAGCTGCAGCTTGCGGAAGCGGGCGTGCGGCATGAAGCCGTTTCCGACCTCGGCCTGTGCACCCGCTGCAACCCGAAAGATTTTTTTTCCCACCGCGCGGAGGGCGCGCACTGCGGCCGCATGATGGCGGTGATCTGCCGGACAACCTCTCATGCGCCGTGGCGCACCCGGTGACGCATGAAAAAGAAAAAACAGCCACGGATTCCACAGATTACACAGATTTGACTGACGGGCCTCTTCGCGAGAGACAGCAATCAGTGAAATCCGTAGTACAACGCTGCAACATCTTGTTTTTTGAGCACAATTTGATATTGATTGTCCCAAATAAACCGGAACCGCATTATTGAACCACAAAGACCTCGAAGACCTCAAAGAAGCCGGGTTACAGTGTCTCATGCGCCGTCGGGAGCCGATCATCAGGCTGCAAGTTCAAAAGGAATGTCTTTGAGGTCTTCGTGGTTCCTTTGGTTGCGGCCGCCGGCCGCGCCGTGGAATCCGTGGCTGCTTTTTAGAGCAAAACGTTTATTTTCGGAGCAGTTCGGCCTGATCGTTGTCGAGGATTTCAGACGGCCAAGGATGCTTGCGTACCTGCCGGGAGCACTTCGTCGATGCGGATATTGACCAGACGGTTGGGTGGCACGGCGGTGCCGGTGACGTGTACGTGTATGTAGTTCCCGGTCAGCGCGATCGATTCTCCGAGACCCTCTTCGACAGCCAGGCTGACGGCAGGCAGCACCTTACCCGCAAACCGCTGCCGGAAGGCAATATTCTTCTCGGCGGAGATTTCGCGCAGTGCACGGCACCGGTCGTGCAAGACGCCGGGCGGAATCCGTCCGGGGAACGTACACGCTTCAGTTCCTTCCCTTGGGGAAAACGGGAAAACATGCAGGTACGTCAACGGGGATTGGCGCACGATTTCACAGGTAGTATCAAAATCCGCGTCCGTCTCCCCGGGAAAACCGACCAGAACGTCACTGCCAAGGCCCGCTGCCGGCAGGCTGGACTGGATATGGTGGAGCAGGTTCAGGAACTGCGCTGCAGAATACGGCCGGCGCATGAGCCGCAGGATGCGGTCACTGCCGCTCTGCAGCGGGATATGGAAGTGAGGCGCAAAGGCCGGGTGCCCGGCGGCCAGTGTTGCCATGTCGCGGTCGAAATCCATCGGTTCGATGCTGCTGAGCCTGATCCGACCCAGTCCCGGGATCGCGAGAATCCGGCGCAATAGCTCCGTCAGCCTGGCCGGAGGCTGCAGCCTGCGCCCGTAAGAGCCCAGATGGACTCCTGTAAGCACAATCTCCTGATACCCGGCCGCAGCCAACCGCCGGATTTCCTCAAGGATGTCCTCCGGCGCTGCACTCCGGCCGGGACCGCGCACGTACGGCACGATGCAATAGGAGCAGCGGGAATCGCATCCGTCCTGGACCTTGACGTACGGGCGAGTCCTTGCGCCGGTCTGGCTGGCGCTCATAGCCAGCGTGTCACCCCTCGACGGCAGCGGCGTTTTCAGGACAGGCGCGGTTGGGCCAGGATCATCCCGCCAGACCTCGGCGAGCCGGTCTTTGTCGGCGTTGCCCAGTACCCGGCTTACACCGCAGACTGCCGCCAACGTCTCCGGATCGCGCTCCGCGTAACACCCCGTGACCACAATCCTTGCTCCGGGATTTTCCCGGTGCAGCCGCCGGATGGCCTGGCGCACCTGCTGATCAGCACGCTGCGTGACGGTGCACGAATTGATCACTATGAGATCGGCTTCACGGGAGCCCGCCGCTTCGAGCAGCGCACTGGCGCACAGACGCGCCCGGATCGCGGCGCTGTCCGCCTGATTGCAGCGGCAGCCGAAGGTGGTGAGGTAGAACTTAGACATTCTCGGACTTTTTCAGGGCCCGGTCACGTTCCTCGACGGCATTTGCGAGCTGCTTTTTGTATTCCCTGAGCCGGTCCGCCAGGCCGGCATCGCCGCGCGCCAGGATTTGCGCAGCCAGCACGGCGGCATTGCTCGCGCCGGCCTTGCCGATTCCCATGGTTGCCACGGGTACGCCGACGGGCATCATGGCCGTGGAGAGGAGCGCGTCGAAGCCTTTGAGCGGCGACGAATCGATGGGCACGCCGATGACCGGCAGAATCGTATGGGATGCCAGGACGCCCGCCAGATGCGCCGCAGCACCCGCACAGGCAATTACGACCTGAAGGCCGCGATCCTCCAGGGACATCGCGTACCGGTGGGTTCGGTCCGGCGACCGGTGCGCGCTGGACACCGTGATCTCGTAAGGTATCCGGAAGTCGCTCAGGATCCGAATCATATCCTGGATGACGGGATGGTCGCTGTCACTGCCCAACACGATGGCCACAAGTGGCTTTTTCACACGCACTCTCCTTGAGGAAATTGTTGGCCACGGACGAACACGGCCCAGCATGGCCGCAGCCAAACCACTCCGGGAGGAATCTCCGGACTGCCGCAGCCACGCCGTTGGAAAACCGTCACCTGTCCAGGCCCTTGGCGCCGATATCACGGCGGTAGTGCATGCCTTCGAAGTGTATCTTGTTCACCGCTTCGTATGCCGAGATCAGCGCGGACGACAGATGATCCGCGACGGCTGTGACGCCCAGAACGCGCCCGCCATCCGTCACGATCGTCTTTCCCTGCCGCCGGGTGCCGGAGTGAAACACGACGATGTTGCTGTCCTCCTCGGCCATCTTCAGGCCGGAGATCACCTTCCCCTTTTCAAATGCGCCCGGATAGCCCCCCGAGGCAAGCACGACACATACCGCCGCTTTGCTCGACCACGTTGCCTGATACTCGTTGAGCCGCCCCTGACACAGGGCATCGCACAGCGCGGCGAAATCGCTCGCGAGCCGCGGCAGGATCACCTGTCCTTCGGGATCTCCCATGCGCACATTGAACTCGAGCACGCGCGGCCCCGCCGGCGTCAGCATCAGGCCGGTGTAGAGAATTCCCTGAAACGGGGCTCCCTCCGCTTTCATGGCATCGATCACCGGGCGCACGATCCCGGACAAAATCGTGTCCTGCATCCCCGGTTCGAGGATGGTGTCCGTGGAGTAGGCGCCCATGCCGCCGGTGTTGGGGCCCCGGTCATTGTCAAAGACCGCCTTGTGATCCTGCGCCGCAACTGCGGGGACAACGGCATCGCCATCTGTGAAGACAATGAACGAGGCCTCCGTCCCTTCCAGGAACTCCTCGATCACGATTCGGTCGCCGGCGGCCCCGAACTGCCGTTCGACCATGATCCCCTCGACAGCAGCGCGCGCCTCCTCGTGGCTGCGGGCTACCACCACTCCTTTGCCGGCAGCCAGGCCATCAGCCTTGACGACGAGGGGGTAGCGGACTTCCGACGAATTCAGGCGCGCGAGCGCCTCGGGAATCCGATCGTGAACCGTGAAGGCCGCCGTGGGTATGCCGTGCCGGGCCATGAATTCCTTGGCGAAAACCTTGCTTGCTTCCAGGCGTGCCGCCGCCCGCCCGGGGCCGAGTACCGCGATTCCGTGGGCGCGCAGATGATCGGCCAGCCCGGCGGCAAGGGGGGCTTCCGGGCCGACAACCACGATGTCGATGCGTTCGCGCCGGACAAGTTCGAGCAGGGCACCCTGATCTGCAGGTGGCACCGGGAAGCAGCGGACATCACTTTCGATGCCGCCGTTGCCCGGCACGCAGAGCACTTCCTGCACGCGCTCGCTCCGGAGCAATTTCCAGACGAGTGCGTGTTCCCTGCCGCCGGATCCGACCACCAGTATGCGCATATCCTGGACTCGACTAGGATTCGTTCAGTTTCAAGGATTTCAAATAGGCACGGAATTCGCGACCGATTTCCTCGTTCTTGAGCGCGAACTCGACGGTCGTCTTGAGGAATCCGAGTTTTTCGCCGGCATCATAGCGCTTGCCGCGGAACCTGTAGGCGAGGATGCGCTCCTGCCCGAGAAGCTTCTGCAGGCCGTCCGTCAGCTGGATTTCACCGCCTGCGCCGCGTTGAGTGCTCTTGAGGACATCGAATATGGCGGGCGTAAGGATGTAGCGCCCGATGATGGCCATGGTGGAGGGACTGTCCTGGATGCTGGGCTTCTCCACCATATTCCGCACCTCAAAAACCCGGCCGTCACCGTCCGGGAGCGGTATGCCACCGATGATGCCGTAGCGGCAGACATCCTCTTGAGGCACTTCCGTGATGGCCACGACGCACGCCCGGTAACGCTCATAGATGTCCATCATTTGCCGGATGCAAGGAGTCTCGGCATCGATGATGTCATCCCCGAGCAGGACCGCGAAAGGTTCCCCCTGCACCAGGTCGCGCGCCATCAGAATCGCGTGGCCCAGCCCGAGCGCTTCCTTTTGCCGGACGTAGACGATCTGCACCATGTCGGATACGGCGCGCACCAGGCTCAACAAATCGGACTTGCCGCGATCCTCCAGCATGCGCTCGAGCTCGAACGAAACATCAAAGTGGTCCTCGATAGCGTGTTTTCCCCGGCCCGTGATAATCACGAGATTTTCCAGCCCCGAGGCGACCGCCTCTTCAACCGCGTACTGAATGATGGGCTTGTCGACCAGCACCAGCATCTCTTTCGGCTGGGCCTTGGTGGCGGGCAGAAACCGGGTGCCCAAGCCAGCAGCCGGAAAAACCGCTCTTCGGATCTTGGTCATTCCTTCCCTCTAGAAGTCGTTGATCGATGAGAAGCGCTCCGCGCCGGACTCATTGAAGCAACGCCCTTGCATAATGTCAATATGTGAAAATGCCTGCGGTTACCCCGGACGTCGGGCACAACTCCTTTTTCATGGATTTTCGCAGCTTGTCACCCGCTTCAAGGGTTTGCTACCCTACAACCTGTCACCGGCGTAGCGAAAGTAGGACATTCGGGACTGGCACTCAAAATGCGGGCTGCCAAAACGCCAACTAAGGCCATGCCAGGGCAGGGGCGACAGAAGGGGAAAACTATGCTGGATAAAAACTTCGTGCGTGACAACCTGCAATTTGTCCGGGATCGCCTGTCAGCCCGCGGCGGCGACTACCCGCTGGAAAAGCTTGTGGCGGTGGACGCCGAGTGGCGCGCCCTGGTCTTGTCCCTCGAGGAATTGCAGCGCCAGCGCAACGAGGCTTCCGAACAAATCGGCAAATTGAAGCGCCTCGGACAGGATACTGCCGCGCAGCAGGCCCGCGTCAAGGAGATCGGCGGCGAAATCAAGTCGCTGCAAGAACAGGCACGCGCGCAGGAAGAACTCCTGAATTCCATGCTGCACATAATCCCCAACCTCCCCCATGCATCCGTGCCGTCGGGTCGCGATGAGAACGACAACGTGGAGGTGCGGCGCTGGGGAACACCTCCGAAATTCGATTTTGCCCCATTGGATCATGTCGACCTCGGCTCGAAGCTGGGTATCCTGGACCTGGACCGCGCAGCCAAGATCGCCGCAACGCGATTCGCCGTGCTTTACGGGGCCGGAGCGCTCCTGGAGCGGGCGCTGATTCATTTCATGCTGGAAGTGCACACGCGGGAGCACGGTTATCGCGAAGTTCTGCCGCCATTCCTGGCAAACAAGACCAGCCTCTTCGGCACAGGCAACCTGCCCAAGTTCGCGGAGGATCTCTTCAGGATCGAAGGGACCGATTACTATCTGATACCGACCGCGGAAGTGCCGGTCACCAACCTTTATCAGGGCGAGGTTCTGGACGGTACCAGCCTGCCGCAGAAGTTCGTGGCCTATACCCCCTGTTTCCGCAGCGAGGCGGGTTCCTACGGCAAAGATACCCGCGGCTTGATTCGTCAGCATCAGTTCGACAAGGTCGAGCTGGTTAAATTTGCGAACCCGGCGTCCTCCTACGAGGAACTGGAATCCCTCACACATGATGCCGAGGTAATCCTGCAGCGCCTCGGGCTGCACTATCGCGTCGTGGTCCTGAACACCGCCGACATGGGTTTTTCGAGCGCCAAGACCTACGACCTCGAAGTCTGGCTTCCCAGCCAAAACTGTTTCCGTGAAATCTCGTCTTGCAGCAATTTCGAGGCATTCCAGGCACGCCGCGCGAATATCCGGTTCAAGGATTCTGGCGGGAAACGGTCGTTTGTGCACACCTTGAACGGGTCGGGCCTGGCTATCGGCAGAACGTGGCTGGCCATTGTGGAAAACTATCAGCAGCCGGATGGCTCGGTAGTGATCCCGGAGGCTCTGCGGGACTATATGGGAGGCATGGATCGAATCACCACCCCATAATCCACGAAATACACGCGACAAACAAACCCGGGCACAAATCGGAAACCCGAAGATAAGCCTTGGTGCAGATCAAAGCCGTCAATCCACCGCCTGGCGGGGCAGGATTTCGTGTGTTTTGTGTGTTTCGTGGTTCTGTTTTATTCGAAGCGCCTTGTGGCGTCGTTGGGGATGGCAAAGGGGCGGTCCAGCGCAATCTCCATTGCGGATCCTCGCCTGAGTTCAAGATCTTTCCCACGCCCGGCCAGGACGGAGGCCAAACCCACGGCAGCGCCGATTCCGGCACCGATCGCTGCTCCCCGGCCGCCATTGACAATCGCTCCTATGCCCGCTCCCGTCAGTGTCGGAGCCGCCACCTTCGTCGCATCTCTTCCCTTGGAACTCTCTCCCGTAATGGTCCCTTCATCCCGGATTCCAGCATTTCCTTCCTGCTCCACGCGGACCAGCGATGCCACGATCGGCACCGCTGCGGCACTGCCCGGGAATCGAATGGAACTGAACAGGAGATTCATGACCGCTTTCCCTTTGAACCGGCCCGGACGGAGGATGCGGGAGATGCTGCCGGAGATAATGCTTCCCTTGGGAATGATGAGCCGGTCTTTCAGGTAAACAGGCGCCGTCACCGTGGCAGTGAATGTGTCCCCTTCGTTGTTCAGCTTGGTGCTCAGATAGTCATTCAACTGCAGGCTGATTCGAGTGCCTTCACCAAGAGCTGTTTCCGAGCCGACCTGTGAAACCACGATTCCCGGCAGCAGAAAGATAGCGAGGAACAGGCCTTTCTGAACCAAAATCCTCACCTGCGACCTCCCGCCAAAACCGGCACACTTTTACCGGCTATTCTGCAATTTAGATGATTGTGCCTGCCGAAGGGTTCAAAGAACCGCAGCCCGGCCGGTAGACTAATTATAGGGATTTGCCTCCGAACTTACAACTATTTGAAGATAAAAGAGATTCCCCGGATCTTACCCTTGACGGCGAAGGTGCCCAGCTGATAGCGTCTAACCGATGGATCCAAGCGAAATTGTGGCACCTCACCAGCCTCCTCCTGCAAAAACCTGGCTGGACAGGTTTCAAGCGTTCTTCGAAGTGCTTCTCCTGGCAGGACTGGTCTCGAGTCTGATCGCCGCGCTGCCATTTGCCGGGAGGATCATGGGCCAATCGGGTCTGCCGACAGACATCCGCGTGCTTTCCGCGTTCCTGCTGCTGGAAGCAGCGGTCACGTTTATCCTGCTCTGGCTGGTCATGAGAGCCCACGGCGAAAGGCTTCGGGATTTCGGCTTGTCGTGGCGGCGCTGGCGCTCCGATGTGGCTATCGGATTTGCCGTCGTGCCCCTGTTGTTCGGCGCGAACGGAGTGGTAAACGTGCTCTTTCGATCTTACCTCCCTCAGCTGTTTCAGGAGCACAATCCGCTGGCCGAACTCGTGCGCACGCCCAGGGACTTGGCGCTTTTCATAGCGACCGCACTGATTGCCGGAGGCATCAAAGAAGAACTTCAGCGCGCTTTCATATTGCGGCGATTCCAATCCTTTCTGGGAGGAGCCAGCCTCGGGCTGATCCTCTGGAGTGCGATGTTCGCCATAGGGCACAGGATCCAGGGGTGGCAGGGGGTGGCGGTCGCAGGGATTTACGGACTGGTTTTCGGCATTCTCTATCTCTCCCGCGGGACCCTGGTTGCTCCCATGGTGGCACACGGCGTGTACGACGCTGTTGCCCTGCTCGGCTATTGGTTCACGAAGTCCCAAGGCTGAAGGGGCGCACCGGAAAACCGGAATGTCCCCTTTTCGTCCCACCGATATGTTGAGCGTGCCGCCGTTTTAGGGTTCAGGAATGTGCCATGGGTGTCGATTCCGGAGTTCCGCATCTGAAGCTCACTGAGACCCTGCTGGAACTGCATCGATCGAAGCGCAGCTGTGTCGTTCGCCTCGAGCGCGGTTCCCTGAAGAAACAACTTGTCCTTTCTCAAGGGGATCTCGCCTTCGCCGAAAGCAATGCCGCGGAGGAGCACCTGGCTCATGTCCTGATTAAGCTGGGCTATCTGTCCAAAAAGGACCTGCAGAAGGTCTCGACCCTGATGAGGAGCGGGAAGAGCACCGAGGATGCGGTCGTCCTCGCAGCGGGCCTCGACGGCAAAAAGATCGAGGAAGGGATATGCGAACAGGTCTTGATGATACTGTCGTCGCTATTCGCCTGGTCAGGGACGGAAATCAGATTATATGCGGGCGGGGGAGGGTCCCGTCGCAGTCTGCAGCTTCACCTGCCGGTCCCCCAGGCTCTGGCGGAAGCCGCGCGCCGCGCTGTCAAGGAACGCAGCCTCCCCCCGGCCATTCTTCATTTGAAGGGACGGATCACCGCCGAATTGCTGACTGGTGTGCGCTCCCTCATTCCGCTGAGCCGGGCTGAAGCGTTCGCCTACGCGCAGGTCAAGGAAGTCACTCCCGTCCTGCGGCTCCTCTCCATGATTCCCGCGGGTGAAACCGGGGCGGAAGGTTTGATCCAATGCCTGTTGCTTCTTGGTCTTCTTCGACTGGAGGCAGAAGCACCTGCTCAGGCCGCTCAGGGCGGCGGCTTGGCGGCAGCCAGGATGGCCGAGAACGTGGAGGAGATGCTGCAGCGATTCGAGGTGGCAAACCTCTATGAGATCCTCTCTCTGCCCCCGGATGCCACCGACGACGCCATCAAGGCGGCTTACCACGAGATGGCCAAAACCTATCATCCCGACCGCTTCCAATCCAAGGAATACTCCCCCGACTTCAGCTCCAGCGTGGAAAAGCTGTTCACCTACATCACGGGCGCATACACCACCCTGATCAATCCTGTCGCGCGCGCCAACTATGATGAGACGCGCCTGCAGAAGGAAAGCCAGGTGGAAGCGGCTTTGCAGGGCCGCGCGGCTGCGGATGCCGACAAGGAAAAGATGGCCGAGACCATTTTCCACGCCGGGCGCATTTCCCTGTCCAACAGGGAATTCGAGAAGGCGGTCAGCCAATTCAAGGAGTGCGTCTGGCTGTGTCCCGATATCGCGCGCTATCAGCACTTCCTCGGTGTCGCACAGTCTGAGATCGTCCCGCTCCGCAAGGAAGCAGAGCAGCATTTGCTCCGGGCAATTCAGCTGGAAAGCTCCCGCGTGGAAAGCCATATGGAGTTGGCCCGTCTCTACCGGAAGGTGAACCTGAAGAAGAGAGCGGAGATTCAGCTTAGCGAAGTGCTCCGCTGGGATCCCCACAATCCCGAGGCCCTGAGATTGCTGGACGAAATCCAGCGCGAAATCCACTCCAGCCGATCTAAATAACCACGAAATACACGCAAAACACAAAACGTGAAAGCGGAGCATTGCTGGATGGAGGTCGGTTGCACGATCTGAGACTCCGGCCAGGTTCGATGCTCAAGAGTCTAAAGCAGCCGGCTGCGATTCGCGTTGCTCCATCTTGCCCGGGATCGGACTCAGAAGCAGAGAACCCAGGTGCCCATTTCGTGTGTTTTTCGTATTTCGTGGTTACGAAGGGGGGTTGACCGGCCGCAGGCCTTCAAGGGCAATGCGGGCCGCCTCCTGCTGCGCTTCCTTTTTGCTCTTTCCCGAAGAGCGCGCGATGACGCTGCCCTCGACCATGACCTCGACAACGAAGACCTTGCGGTGATCCGGACCGATTTCGTCCACGACCCGGTAGACCGGTTCGGGCTTTCCCATGTCGTGGAGTTGTTCCTGGAGCGCGGACTTGAAGTCGCCGTACATCAGCTTGCGCATGTCCAACGAGTCGAGCAGGTCATCGATCTGGCGTTCCACGAAGCGCCTGGCTGCATCGACACCGCCGTCCAGGTAGATGGCACCGAGGATGGCCTCATACGTGTCAACCAGGATGGCCCTCTTTTTCCGCCCTCCCGTCTTCTCTTCTCCCCGGCTGAGGAGCAGGAACTCGCCCAGATGGATCTTCTCAGCCAGACGGTACAGGTTTGCAGCGCTGACCAGATAGGCTTTGGACTTGCTCAGTTCCCCTTCATTGCACCCGGGAAAGCGCTCGAAGATTTTCGCGCTGATCAGAAATCCGAGCACGGCATCGCCCAAGAACTCCAGCGATTCGTTGTGCCGGAACCCGTGGCTTTCATTTTCATTGACGAAGGATCGGTGAGTCAGGGCGGTAAGCAGCAGAGACTGGTTCTGGAACCTGTATTGAAGTAGCGTTTCCAGCTCGTTGGCTTTCTCTGCCGCGTCGGCGATCCTCGCCTGAACCTCGTTCATACCTGCCTCTCCGGCGGACTGCAACCGCTGCCTGCCATGCGATATTGTATCCGGCTGCGGCAGCGCTGTTTCAGGATTTTTTCAGATTTGCCGGGAAGATCGGAGGAAACCCGCCGTGCTTCAGGTTGATTTCTGGAATTCGTCCATCAGGATGCCGTATTCCCCATCGGAGTATCGTATGAGCTCGATGGCGCTGCCTGCCCATTCCGCGATCCTCGTCCTGACGAACTCGAGGTCGAGAATCCCTTCATTCAAAGCCCTCAGCAGTTCCTGAACTCTGTAGTCCGACGAGATTTCGTGATGGTCCATGGTTCCCCTTGCCCAAATCACTGCTATGCAGATGCAGGAATCCGACAAAAGTTGCGAAACAGCAGCCGCCTTTTTCAAACCACGGAATACACGAAAGCCAGGAATCAGGGCAGGTGCAGGAATGTTGCTAATTTTTCAGGTAGGACGCAGTGCCGTAGAAATTCCTGCTCAGCTTGTCTTCTTTCGTGTATTTCGTCTGTTTCGTGGTTCTGGTTCCTGGGGACTGGATCGGAAGTGGTCGAATCCGGCAGGGATCAGCGGCTGCAGCGGCTTGGCACTCCCGGCGGACCAGAAGACACCCTGTTCGCAGCGCAGCCTGCCGATGCGGCTTATGGGCGGAAATTGAGCAGGGTATGCTCTCTCAAAAGCGGCCGCCTTCCTGGGGGAGACGGCAAAAAGCAGTTCGAAATCCTCGCCGCCGTGTAATGCGAGTGTGAGCGGATCGGATTGCCACCGGCGCGCCTCCGGGAAGACCGGAAGCCGTTCGCTCCAGATTTCCGCTCCGGTACCGGAGGCTTCGCACAGTCTGGGCAGGTCCACGGACAGGCCGTCGCTCAGATCGATCATGCATCTGGCAAAACGGCGTCGGGCCAGCCAGGTACCGACGGCACAGCGCGGTTCGGGCACACGATGGGACTGCAGGGCCTTGCGTTCCGCTGCATTCCTGCCGTGAAGGCTGCCGCGCCAGAGAAGGGACAAGCCCGCGGCTGCCCGGCCCAGCACTCCGGTTACATAAAGGAAATCCCCCGGCTGGCCTCCGGATCGGTACACGGGCCGCCGGTCCGTCGTTTCCCCGATGGCGGTGATGGTGGTCTGGACGCCGGCAGGAGACCGCGACAGGTCGCCGCCGATCAGGGTCGCGCCCTGGCGGTTTGCCAGGGCACTCATGCCGCGATAAAAACTCTCGATCCAGTCGATGCCGACATCGCGAGGCAGCGCGAGTGAGACCGTGAAGAAGCGCGGCCTGGCACCCATGGCGGCGAGATCGCTCAGATTCACTGCGAGGGACTTGTGTCCCAATTGTGCCGGGGTCATCCAGCTACGTGTGAAATCGATATCTTCCAGGAGCATGTCCGTCGTAATGACGAGGTATTCACGGGCGCCCCGCGGATGCAGGACGGCGGCATCGTCGCCGATCCCTTTGAGAAGTGAGGGACTTCTCGCTCCGAAGCGTGCGCTGAGCAGCTGCACGATCTGATTTTCATCCATGATCGCGTACTTCCCGGTGAGTTTCTTTTCTGCTAGACCAGAGTGCGCTCCAGCACCTCTGTCAACCGGTCCACCAGGATGAATTTGAGTTCGTGCCGCAATTCCTTCGGCACCTCTGTCAAGTCCTTCTTGTTGGGGCGGGGGAGAATCACGACGCGGACTTTCTCCCGGTGTGCACCCAGCACTTTCTCCTTGATGCCGCCGACAGGGAGGACATTGCCGCTCAGGGTAATCTCTCCCGTCATGGCGATGGACTTGTGTATCGGTCGACCGGTGCAGGCGGAGAAGAGCGCAGCGGTCAAGGCAACACCGGCAGAGGGGCCGTCCTTGGGGATTGCGCCTTCGGGAATATGGATATGGAAATCATGGGACGAGAAAAAGTCGGTGGGAATGCCATACTCGTGCGCGTGTGCTCGGGTATAGCTAAGGGCGGCCTGCGCCGACTCCTTCATTACATCTCCCATCTGGCCGGTCAGGATCAGCCCTCCCTTGCCTGCCATGGCCTGGGCTTCGACGTAGAGGATTTCGCCCCCCGACGGTGTCCACGCCAGCCCGGTCGCTACGCCCACCTGATTGCGCGCCAGGTGCTCGCCGGGCAGAATCCTCTGCGGGCCCAGATATCGGTGGAGGCTGGAACCGCTCAGGACCACACGCGTCCGGTGGCCCAAGGCAAATCTCATGGCCACCTTCCGGCAGACCGCTGCGACCTCGCGTTCAAGGTTGCGCAGGCCGGCCTCCCTCGTGTATCCCCGGATGATCCGTACGATCGCCTCGTCCGGGAATACGATGTCTTCGGGGCTTAATCCGTGCGCCGCCACCTGTTTCGGAATCAAGTGCCGCTTCGCGATCTCAAGCTTTTCCAGCTCCGTATAACCGGAGAGCGAGATGATCTCCATGCGATCGCGGAAAGCGGGCTGGATCGTGTCCAGGACGTTGGCGGTCGTGATGAACAGCACGTCCGACAAATCGAAGGGAACACCCAGGTAATTGTCCCGGAATGAATCGTTCTGCTCGGGGTCCAGGACCTCCAGGAGAGCGGAAGACGGGTCGCCGCGGAAATCGGCGCCGATCTTGTCCACCTCATCCATCATGAAAACAGGATTCCGAGTGCCCGCCTGATGCAGGCTTTGTATGATCCTGCCGGGCAGGGCACCTACGTAGGTGCGCCGGTGGCCCCGGATTTCAGCTTCATCGTGCATGCCGCCGAGGCTCGCGCGCACGAACTTCCTTCCCAGGGCGCGAGCGATGGACTTGCCGAGGGAGGTCTTGCCGGTTCCGGGCGGGCCCACAAAGCAGAGGATCGGACCCTTGGTTTCCTTTTTCAGCTTGCGGACCGCGAGATGCTCGAGAATCCGCTCCTTGATCCTCTCCAGGCCGTAGTGATCTTCATTCAGGATCTTGCGTGCCTTGTGAAGATTCAGGTTGTCTTCCGTCTTGACGCTCCAGGGCAGTCCGACCATCCAGTCGAGATAGGTGCGCAGTGTGGCCGTCTCGGCCGCCTCAGGATGCATCCGCTCGAGACGGCGCACCTGAACATCGAACTCGCTGCGCGCTTCTTTGGGCATCTGGATTTCGTCGGCTTTCTTCAGGTAGCGCGCAATTTCTTCCGCGAGCTCGTTTCCTTCGCCCAGCTCGGTTTGGATGGCTTTGAGCTGTTGGCGCAGGTAGTATTCGCGCTGCCCCTTCTCGATCTCGTCCTTGGCCTGGATGTTGATTTTCTGCTGGACGGTCAGCAGCTCGATTTCGCGGGTAAGCAGTTCATTGATCCGGCGCAGTCTTTTGGCCGGATCGAGGATGGCGAGAATCTCCTGGGCATCCTCGGTCTTGAGGGTTATGTTGGACGCGGCCAGATCCGCCAGTCGTCCGGGATCATCGATGTTCGTAGCAACCACCATGAGCTCCGGCGAGATGCTTTTCCCCAAGGTGGCCGTTTTTTCCAGTGCCGCCCTGACATTGCGCAACAGGGCCTCGACTTCCAGGCCGGATGTCTCCGGAGTCGTTTCTTCGAGCACCTTGACCTTGGCTTGCAGGAATGCCAGCCCTTCCGTCCACCCCTCCACATGCGCACGAGCGATTCCCTGGACCAGAACGCGGACTCCCTGATCCGGCATTTTGAGCATGCGAATGACCATGCCTACGGTGCCGACATCATACATGGCCTCCGGTGTCGGGTTTTCCACCTCAGGATCGCGCTGGGTCAGCAGCAGAATCATGCGGTTTTGCGTGAGCGCCTGGTCCACGGCATGGATCGCCCGGTCAACCGATACCAGAAGTGGCAAGATCATGTACGGAAAGGTCACGACATCCCGCAAAGGCAGCACCGGAAGCTGCTCCGGGACCTGGAGCTGCTCATGTTGACCGGCCTCCGGTTCTTTCGGCGTTGCGTTCGTATTTACATCCGCTGACGGCATTTTCGGTTCATCGTCCTTTCGCTTGGTTCACCGGCCGACAACGGCTCGGCACCGCGTCCTGCCGCGGTGGAATTCACAAACCATGCCCACCAGTGTCGATCCGTTTGCAGGTCACGAGTTTCATTCTTGTTTCCCGGATATCGGAATCTCTATCGTGATGCCGCGCCGGTCCTCGATCCTCGGCATCACAATGGTGAGAATACCGTTGATCAGAGTGGCGTGCGCGTGACCCGCGTCCACAACCCGGTCGATGCGCAGCTGCCGGTCGAATGCACCGTACCTTCGTTCCAGGCAGTGATACGACAGGCGCCGGAGTGCCGTCGTCGGCTCCCGTTTGATGCCTTGAATCCTGAGCATGGAGCCCTGCATGGCGAGACGGATGTCCGCGGGCCCGATGCCGGGCAGTTCCACGCGGACCGTGACGGCTGCCGCGGTCTCACAGATGTCGATGTTGGGAATCCAGGACCCCAGCGCCAGTTTTTCGAGGATCTCTTCCCTGGCCAGACCCAGGCTGGACCACACCTGTTCGGGGCCGTCTCGCTTGCGCGATTTCAACATGGCTTACCCAAGCAATCGATCGGACAATCCGCCCTTCGCTGCCGAAGGTGTGACGCACCGCTCACGACGGCTTTTTCTCAAACAACTCATTGATCTCGGTCATGAACTCGGTCACATCCTCGAATTCCAGGTAGACCGAAGCGAACCGCAGATAGGCGACTTTGTCCAGACGCCGCAACTCCGGTAACAGGATTTTGCCGATGCTCCTCGTGTCCAGTTCCCGTTCCGGACTTTCCTGGACCCGAAGCTCCACCAGATCAACGATTTTTTCAAGCTGCGTGAGGCTGACCGGGCGCTTCTCGCAGGCTTTGAGCAGGCCGGTCAGGATTTTTCCGCGGTCAAACTTTTCCCTGCCGCCGTCTTTTTTCACGACCATATAAGGGATTTCATCTATCCGCTCATAGCTCGTAAAGCGCCGTGAACACTGCAGGCACTGGCGACGGCGGCGGATCGAGTCTCCGTCCCGGCTTTCCCGGGAATCAACCACACGATCTCTCGTATGTCCGCAATAGGGGCACTTCATCGTTTTGGACCCCAATCTCTGCAGGTCGTGACAGCTGCAAACCCTGACCCGCGGATTGCAAAATGCTTCCTGCCCACTCCCTCTGCCTTCAAGTTCTCTATTTCAAAGACGTTACAGAAATAAATATGAATTTTCCCGAAAGGTCAAGAGGAAACGTACGCGCGTCATAAGCACAGTTGCAGAACTTCGGTGATCGTAGGAAAATGTGTCATCGAACACCGGCAACTGCTGGAGCAGCTTGTCCGGCGATTCATGTTTGGCGATCCCAATCGGAAGTCGAGCCATGCCATGATTGCAGGGCCCAGCTTGTTTTATTGAACTTTAGCCTGTCGCGTTTCGTTAACGGGGACAGGAGATAAGGAGTCACGATTGCTCCTGGGCGATGAAAAAGCCGTTGAGCGCTGTCTGCAGGGAGATGACGCCGCCTGGGAGGCGGTTGTGAATTCGTATGGCAAGCGGATTTACAACCTGAGCTATCGCTACACTTGTCGCCGGGATGAAGCGGAAGATCTGACGCAGGAGATATTTATCCGCGTGTATCAGAACCTGAAGAGCTTCCGCGCCGAATCCGGCAGTTTTCAGAGCTGGATCATGAAGGTCGGGCGCAATTTGATCATCGATCACTTCCGCCGGACGCGGCGGTATCAGCAGGCCGCGGGGACCGAGGAAATGGAAAACATGAACCTGAAGGATGACAAGGTGCCCAGCCCTCAGAGGATTGCCGAACAAGCGGAGGCTTCCAAGTTCCTTATGGCGGGCCTGCAGGCGCTGCCTCCGGAACTGAAGGAAGCTGTCATCCTGCGCGATCTCGAAGGCATGTCCTATATGGAGATCGCGGAACTCATCGGAATTCCGGAGGGGACGGTCAAGAGCCGGATCAACCGGGCGCGCCTGGAACTGGCCAAATTGCTGAGCAAGCGGCGGACCCAGGCGGGGATGCAAGTCTAGGGGGAATGTATGGAGTGCGGATTTGTCGAAGAACGCTTGAGCGAATATGTCGAGCGCAGCCTGCCGCACGAAACCATGGTGGGCATGGCCGAGCACCTTCAGGAATGTCCCCTCTGCTCACGCCTGATGGAGGAAATGCGGTTCATCTTCGTGACCTGCAAGGCATTTCCCACCATGGAGCTGGATACGGCGCTGCTCGACAGGATCCTGCTCCGCACCTCGGGCCGGCCGCGGACGCGGTCGCTCCGGGAAAGGCTCCGATCGTACTTCCTGCGGCCCGTGCTCACGCCGCGTTTTGCCACCGGCGTCGGACTGACCCTGCTCTTTGCAGCCCTGGTCGTGAATCTGCTCGCACCGCGTGCGAGCGTGCTGGCTACAGCGCTTTCCCCCCGCGAGCTGCTCGGGCGAATGGATCGCGGCGTGCAGCAGATCTACAGCGAAGGATTGCGACTCTATACCTCGAAGAACGAGTTGCAGGAGCAGTTCACATTATACAAGAACAACCTGTTGGGCAAGCTGGGCATCATGATCGAGCAGCTTGACGTGCCGATGGAAGGAAAAAAGAAAGCGACCGAACCCAAGCAGCCGGAAAAAAGCCCGAAGCAGAAGAGCAGCGTACTGCTGCTGCGTGCTTGAGCGGGGCAGGCAGACGGCCCGGAAGGAGATGACCCATGAAGTGTGCATATCATCCTGCGGTGGATTCCCTGGAATTTTGCAGCACGTGCAGCAAGGCGTTGTGCACGGAATGCTCCCATCAGATCAAGGGCAAGGTCTTCTGCCAGGACTGCCTGGTGCGCGGTGCCGAATGGGCATCTTCCGTCAAGGAGCTTCGCCTGCCCACCGATGCACCCAAGCGCGCCGCGGCGCTTTCCCTCATTCCCGGAATGGGCGCGGTCTATAACGGCGAATACCAGAAGGCCATCACACAGTTCGCTACCTTTGCGGCCCTGGTCATCATGGGTGACAACGTCAACGGCGTTTTCGGATTCGGCGCCTTTGTCTTCCTTATCTTCACCATGTTCGATTCCTATCGCGTGGCGGAAGCCCATCTGCGGATGCGCCTCGAGTCCAAGCAGGTGGCTCAAAGCCCCGCCAAGGACAGGACAGTTGCCGCCTGGGGCATTATCCTGATCATTCTGGGCATCCTGTTCCTGGCGAAGAACTTCATTCGTTACGACTTCCTCCATCGGATGTGGCCGCTCGCCTTTATCGCCCTGGGCGCATACATAGTGTACCGCGCGCTGCGGGATCGATCCGAGGAGTCAGCCGCCAGGAGCACGACATCCTTGAGTGAGCCGAAAGACTAATATCAGGAGGGTTTCATGTCCGCTGGTTCCCGCAAAGGCGCCTTGATATTCGGGCTTGTCCTGATCGGCATCGGCCTGATTTTCTTCATTGCCATTTGGTATTCCTCTGCCACGATACGGCACATCGTTGCCACCTACTGGCCGCTGATCCCGATCCTGGTGGGGGCGATGAAAATCTACAACTACTATACCTGGAAAGAAGAGCCCGCGGCCCCCGGTGCCCAGCAACCGCCCTCCCGCAAGTGCTGCCCCTCGATGTTGGGCGGCCTGCTCTGGGCCGGCCTGGGAATTCTGTTCCTGCTCCGCAATTTCGGCTTCGGGCCCGACTTCTGGTCACTGGCCGCGCACTATTGGCCGATCCTGCTGATCCTGCTCGGCGCGGGAAAAGTGATCGACTACTACCGCCGGAAGGGCGGAGTCTCCCTCAGGATCGGCGAAGTCATCGGGCTCCTCGTGGTGCTCGCGATCGGGTCGGCCATGGCCAGGACTTTGGATAGCGATTGGCTCTGGCGCGTGCCGATCCGTTTCGGAGGCACCGACATGAACCTGGGCACCTCCTACGGCTACACCCAGGAGACAACCTATCCGCTGCGCACCGGCCTGCCTGTGCGCATTGACAATTCTCACGGCACGGTTACGGTTTCGCCGGGTAGCGATGGCGAGATCCGGGTCCGACTGCGCAAGGTGGTTTTTGAAGAAGAGGAAGCACGCGCCAAAGAGATAGCCGGCGAGATCCAGATTCAGGGCGGCGAGGAAGGCAAGGCGGAAGCTACACTCTTCATCGTCAAGACGAATCGGGAGGATCTGTCGGCCAAGAACTACCGGTTCAACACCGACATGGACGTATTCGTTCCAAAACAGCTGCAGCTGGATATCCAGAATCCCTTCGGCGGCGTGAACGTATCGGGTCTCGACGCCAAACTCAATATTGAATCAAGCCACCAGCCGCTGGAAGTTCACGACTGCAGCGGCACTTTCACCATCGCGAACCGCTATGGCGAGTCCCGGCTGATCAATTTGAAGGGCAACCTCTCGGTCGAAGCCCGCCGCGGGCGGGTCTCGGTCGATACCGTCAAAGGCGACGTAACGGTCCGCAATGAGTATGATCCGGTTGTGCTGAACAACATCGAAGGCAAAGCGACGGTCACCGATATCGAAGGAAGCATCACCCTGGACCGTATCACCAAGCCGGTAATCATCGACGCGCGCGGCAGCGATGTGACCGCCAGCAACCTGGGAGACAGCCTGAAAATCAGCAGCAGCCACCGGCGCATCGAGGTGAATGACGTGGCCGGTAGTCTTACGCTCTCCAGCAGCTACGCCAATGCAGTGGCAAAGAGGATCAAAGGGAACGTCGACATCGAATCCAACTCGGACCGGATCAGCCTCGACGAAATCGGGGGCTATATCAAGACGGTGGCCCAGGGAACTTCTGTCAGGGTGAACACGGTCGGCGGCCCGGTGGATATCCTCACCACGCTGAGAGACGTCGTCGTCAACGGCTTTGCCAAGGGCTGCAGGATAACCAACGAGCGCGGCGACATCAGCCTGTCCACGGCGATTCTGGGCAAAGAGGAGATCGCCGCCAAAAACCGCAACGGCGATATCACGCTGATCCTGCCTCCCGACAGCGCGTTCCAGATCGACGCGACCACGCGCAACGGAAGGATTGCATCGGACTTCGCCGGCCTCGAACCGGTTTCCGGAGCTGGGGATTCCACCACGCTCAAGGGGAGAATCAAGGCGGGCGGCCCGAAGATCACCCTCGAGACAGAGAATCAGGACATCTATTTGCGCGTCCGTGAAGTTGAAGAGCGCAGCCGGAGCAACCCATAGGCAGTTTTATCAATCGCCGGGGACCGATAGCAATCTCCGGCTGGGAGAGACTCCATGAAATTCATCTTCTTGCAGGCAGGCATCGCGGCGGCCCTTCTCCTGTCCGCCTGCGGACTGGAAGATTCGATTCCCGCCGAAATGGTGCAGACGGATCAAAGCCGCCCGCTCAGCAACGAAACATCCCTCAAGGCCGATATCACCCTAGACGTCGGCACGATTGAGATTTCCGGGGAATCCTCCTCGAAGCTGTACGAGATCGACCTCGAATATGACAAGGCCAACTATCAGCCGGAAATCAACTACGATCAGGCCGGCTCCGGTGAAGGCCGCCTCTCCTTCAAGCTCGAGAGTTCGAACAAATTCCGCAGTCAGCGCCAGGTGAACCGATTGCGCCTGAACCTGTCCCGGGCCGTGCCCGTCAACCTCCGGATCAACCACGGCGTGGGAGAATTACGCCTGGCCCTGTCGCAGCTGCGATTGACTGGTCTCGATCTGGAAGCCGGCGTCGGCGGGGCGAAACTTTCTTCCTACGAGCCGAACGCCACGGTCTGCGACGAGGTCCGTCTGCGCAACGGCGTCGGCGGTCTGGATGCCGTCGGCCTGGGCAACCTCAACTTCCGCCGGCTGGATTTCGAGGGCGGCGTGGGCGGAGCCAATCTCGATTTTTCGGGTGACTGGAAACGAAATGCCGACATCCGCATCCAGGTCGGCGTGGGCGGCGTGACCGCGAGGGTTCCCCGCGGCATCGGGGTAAAGCTCACTGCGGAAAAACACTTCCTGAGCGGCTTGCAGCTGGACGGCTTCCGCCGCGAGGGGAGCAGCGACTACTACAGCGAAAACTACGATAGAGCCACGCTGCACGTCACCATCGTCGTCCAGACCGGCATCGGTGGATTCAAGCTGACCTGGATCTGAGGTGCCGCTCCGATTTTTGAAACCACGAAATACACGAAAGATCCGCCTCAGGGAGAGAGCGGAAATCGGTTGGCTCTTTCTCTGAATATGCAGGCAAATAGCTGTCTTCGGGACGAGTGAGCGGGACAAACTTCCATCCTATTTTCGCTCACACTCTTTCGTGTGTTTCGTGTATTTCGTGGTTATATGAACGGCTTGACTCAGGCGAGAACGGAGCCTCCCGCGGTTGTGCTGACGCTGGTCTTGGCTTCGACTTCCCCGGCCAGGTCTTCGGCAGAAACCACCACGATGCCGCTGTCCGTAACCAGGAACCGCTTCCGGTCCTCGTCAGGATCCAGCCCTATTTCCGTTCCTTTCGGCAGCCGTACTCCCCGGTCGATGATTGCCTTGGAAATCCGGGAATGACGCCCGATCTCGACGTGCGGGAACAGGATGCTCCGGTCGACCTCACAATAGCTGTTGATCCGCACGCCCGGTGAAAGCACGCAGTTCACCACCTTGCCGCCGCTGATAATACATCCGCCCGACACGATGGAATCCAGCGCAATTCCCATGCGCTGATCCTTCTGGGCAAAGACGAACTTGGCCGGCGGGTATTGAGGCTGGTGGGTGCGAAGCGGCCACTCCTGGTCATAAAGATTGAATTGAGGGCTGACCGCGACAAGATCCATGTTCGCTTCGTAGTAGGCATCAAGCGTTCCCACATCGAGCCAGTAAGGAGAGTCCTTTTTGTTTTCGTCGACGAATCGGTGGGCGCAGACGTTGTAGTGCTCGATCAGGCCGGGAATGATATCGCGTCCGAAGTCGTGCGAGGAATGCGGATTGCGGGCGTCCTCTTCCAACGCCTGCATCAACAACAGTTTGTTGAAGACATACACCCCCATGGAAGCGAGGACCGGCGCCCCGGGTCTGCCGTCACCTGCGAGGGTGGCCGGTTTCTCCCGGAAGCCGCGGATCCGGTTCGATCCATCGGTCTGCATCACACCCAACATGCGCGCCTTCTCCGCCGGCACTTCAAAGGCGCCGATGGTCACGTCCGCCTGCGCCTCGATGTGCTGCCTCACCATGCGGTGGTAGTTCATCTTGTAAATGTGATCGCCGGAAAGGATCATGACGAAATTGATCTGCGGAACACCCTTGATCGAATAAAGGTTCTGCCACACGGCGTCGGCAGTCCCCATGTACCAGTTGTCGCCCACTCTCATCTGCGGCGGGATGACCTCGATGAACTCGTCCAGGTCCTTGGCAACCACGTTGTACCATCCGTTGCGGATGTGACGGTGCAGCGACAGCGATTTGTATTGAGTCAGGATGAACACCTTGCGCAGGCCCGAGTTGATGCAGTTGCTGAGCGTGACATCTACAATCCGATAGCATCCTCCGAACGGCACGGCCGGCTTTGCCCGATGCCGCGTCAGCGGGAAGAGGCGTTCCCCTGCGCCGCCGGCGAGAAGAATCCCCAGAGTCCGTTGCATCAGGATAGCCATGTCTCTTCACTCCTCCAATGAAAAGCCCGTTGCGAAAAGCGCGCATTCCATTCAAAAGAACCGGGAACCCTGTTTCCTGCAGAGGCGTGCGGACCCAGAGATCACCGGACCCGTGACAGCCGGAGAGAACCGACCAGCTCGCGGAGCGAAGCACTCCTCAATAAGTAGACCTCATTAAACGAGAGTTTGCAAGTGGCTGGTTTCTTATGGGCGGCAACCGCCAACTCGCAGGTGAATTGTCCGGCAAAAGCGGTACAATGACCGGATGTGGCGCCGGCAGGCCTGGCCAGCCGGCTTCGCACCGAGCACAACCATTTCTGTCGTGGGGTGAACTATGCTGGGTATGGGTTCCACATCGGTGATCGTCGGCATAGGCATGACGCTCTCCATTTGCGCTCTGTCGGCTCAGACCGGGGATCAAAACCGGCGGCGGGCGCGAGAACTGGGCATCAGGCCCGGAGTCCTGCAGACCGCGCCCTTGAACGCCATTACGGATGTCGCCGGTGTGGCGGTAGGCCACGTCACTCTGAGCCAGGGGGAAAGCATCCGAACCGGCGTGACCGCCGTCATTCCCCACCCCGGCAACCTTTTCCAGCAGAAGGTCCCTGCTGCGGTCTTCGTGGGCAATGCCTTCGGCAAGCTGGCCGGCAGCACCCAGGTGGAGGAGCTTGGCAACCTCGAAACCCCCATCGTGCTGACCAACACACTCAGTGTAGCGGAAGGTATCGCTGGAATCGTCGAATACACGCTGGCGCAGCCGGGGAACGAACGGGTGCGCTCGGTCAACGCGGTCGTGGGCGAGACCAACGACGGGACGCTTAACGACATCCGTGGCCGCCACGTGACCAAGGAGCACGTCCTGGAAGCCATCCGGACCGCCAGGGGCGGGCCTGTGCCGGAGGGTGCCGTGGGAGCCGGCACCGGAACGGTCTGTTTCGGCTATAAAGGCGGGATCGGGACGTCCTCCCGGCAGCTCGCGGCTGCCCAGGGCGGCTATATCGTGGGCGTTCTGGTTCAGACCAATTATGGCGGCGTGCTCGAAATCAACGGCGCGCCGGTCGCGCAGGAACTTGCGAGAGCGCGCAAGCAGGAAATGAACGATTCCCCCGACGGGTCCTGCATGGTGGTCGTGGCCACCGACGCTCCCGTCGATGCCCGCAACCTGAAGCGCATGGCGGCCCGCGCCATCATGGGCCTCGCCAAGACCGGGTCCTACAGCAGCAACGGCAGCGGGGATTATGTCATCGCCTTTTCCACCGCAGCCGAAGCTCGCATCCCGGCAGATCCCGGGACCAGGGTCCTCACCCTGCCCGTGCTGCACAACGATGCCGTTTCCCCTCTCTTCCAAGCGGTAAAGGAGGCCACGGAGGAGGCCGTGTACAATTCGCTCTTCATCGCCAGGACGACCGTGGGCTACGGGAAACGCATGGTGGAGGAACTGCCTGTCGATAAAGTCCTCGAGGTCTGTCGCAAATACAACGCCCTTCGGGAAGGCAAATGAGGCTTTACGGCTGGTTTGGATTGCTGCTTCTCCTGGTCTCCGAGTACTGTCTGTTCCGGAAGATCGAGCCTGTTCATTCCTGGTTTTACTGCTTCGCATGGTGGTCCTACATTCTGCTGGCCGACAATCTCCTGCTCCGGCTGCGCGGGCGCTCGCTGCTCGGCAGCCGCGGCTCCGGCCTGTGGCGCATGCTGCCGTTGTCGGTGTTGATCTGGCTGCTGTTCGAAGCCTATAACCTCGCCCTGCGCAACTGGGCCTATGACGGCGTGCCCGTGGAACCCTGGCTCCGCTGGCCCGGATACGCCGTGGCTTTTGCCACAGTGCTTCCCGGCATCTTCATCACCGCCGACCTCCTGGAGCATTTTCTTTTCGGGAACCGCTGCTCGGCATTCGCTTCGGAGGCTGAGGAGTCGACCGCGCCGCCGAACACCCGGCGCACGCTGGTCTTCCTGATGGCCGGACTCTGCCTCAGCGCCGCGCCTCTCCTCTGGCCGCGCTATTTTTTTCCCGCCGTATGGCTGGGGCCGATCTTCCTGCTTGATCCCCTTCTGGAGCGTATGAAGCTACAGAGTCTCGCGATGCAGGTCGCGGCAGGCAACCGGCGCAGGATCCTCAGCCTGCTGGCCGCGGGGATGGTCTGCGGCTTGTTGTGGGAATTCTGGAATTTCTGGACGCCGTCCCGCTGGGTCTACGATGTCCCGTTCGTCGGCAAGTGGAAGGTCTTCGAAATGCCTGTGCTGGGATTCCTCGGCTTCCCCCCCTTCGCACTGGAGTGCTGGATTCTGTATCACATTCTGGGACAGGCATACGGCCGCCTGGGTCCGGCGACAGCCCGGGCGGCTTTCTGGTGTGTTGTGGCCCTGTTGTGTGCTCTCATGTTCCGTGCGATCGATAATCACACGGTCCTTCGCTTTGTTTCGGGATTTCACAGGAGTTCATGAGCATGACATTCGGTTTGATTCTGGGAATCCTCCTCATGGCCGCCGGCGGGCCCCAGGGTAATCTTGTATCGCGGCAGAATGCCGACCCGCAGTCTCCCCTCGTGGAGAAAAGTGAACAGGAATTCGCTTTTTATCCCGGGGGCAGGGTTGAAATCGTTGCGGCCGCTCCCGGCAGTTTCCGGATTGCCGGCTGGCAGAAGGCTGCCGTCCGGGTTGAGATGGAAAAGATCTATTACTACCTCACTCCGGAACAGGCGCAGTCGTTCGCCAGGCTGTATCCCGCCAAAGTCACGAAAACCAACACCGCCATCAAAATCAGCACAACCGGTTCACCCAAACCCGGCGTCAACATGGAGGTGAACGTCCAGGTCTGGGTTCCCTTGGAGAGGACCGATCTGAAAATCAAAATGATCAAGGGCGATCTGTCCGTCGCTGCGGTGAACGGCTGGGTGGAAGCGACCATCGAGGAGGGGAACCTCGAGGCCAGGGATCTTTCGGGATACTTCTATACCGTCACGAAACGGGGCGACCTGAAGGTTGAACTGTCAGGCAAGCGTTGGACCGGCTACAGCTTTTCCGCGAGGACAGAGCGGGGCTCCATCGAGCTGAGCCTGCCGGAGGACTTCTCCGCCACGCTACAGCTGCATACCAAAGACGGCACCATAACTGCCGATTACCCTCCTCAGATGGTCGAAGGGGATTCCGTACCGCTGAAAATAATGGCCAAAAAGAAAACACGCACGCTGAGCAGCCAGATCGGCGACGGCGGCGCCCAGATCAAGCTGATCACCAACTTGGGAGACATTGCGTTCAAGGGCACAGGCCGCTTGGCAAGTGCTGATACGGTACGTCGGCAGGAAAACTAGCGGACAACCGCATGCGTATGGATCGTAGCCTTGTTGAAGAGCGTCGAGGTCTCTCGTCTAACTCGCTTTAATGCCATTTCATAGTAGTGGGAGTCTATTTCAAATCCGATGCTGTTCCGCCCCCATTTCGCCGCTGCAACCGTTGTCGTTCCCGTGCCAAGGAAGGGGTCGAGCACGGTGTCACCCACGAAACTGAACATGCGCACCAAACGCTCGGCAAGGTCCAGTGGATATGGCGCCGGATGCTCCTTCGTCGAAGCCCCGGCCAAGCCGCTCCACACCTGCTGGAACCATTCCTTGTGATTCTCGCTCGATATGACGCTCAATACCCGCGCTGCCACACTTGGCGTTCGATATCCGCCAGGTTTTCGTTCCATTAATATGAACTCAATGTCGTTCTTGATGACGGCATTGGGTTCGTAGGGACTTGCCCAAAAAGCCTGATCCGTTTTCAACTTCGTATACCGCGTTGGCGATTTTGTACCAGATTATGGGAGCGAGGTTGTCGAATCCGATCTTCCGGCAGTGTTCCTGAATGGATGCGTGCAGGGGAACTACTGTGTGGCGTCCCGCGTTCTTCCGCCGCGAGAGGCACACATCGCCGACCACGCAAATCAGCCTTCCACCCGGAACCAACGCCCTGTAACAACGCTCCCATACCCTGTCGAGTTCGGATAGGAACTCCTCATAGTCGCCGATGTGTCCCATTTGCCCCGGTGCATCCCGATACTGCTTCAAGGTCCAGTAGGGCGGGAGGTGACGACGAGATGGATGCTTTCCGCCTCCAAGGTGCAGATTTGCCTCGCGTCTCCAAGATGCAGGCAGTGCGTCGTAGGAATTCGCTGAACGGTCGCATCAATGATCCTTGTCAGTCTGGCATCTTTGGCAATGCGCGGGATTGCCGTCTGAGGATTCTTTATTTCTCCTATTTCCTGCGGGATGAATTGCCAGAGGCCTTCTTGCGGTGCCGATCCGGCTAAGACCACCGCGTTCTTCTGCCGCATCACCATGGCTCCGTCATTAGTCCAATCCTGAATGATAACCTATCATAAATATTCCATGTATTTCGTCCGTTTCGTGGTTCATGAAAATTTCCGAAAGGATGACGCCTGGCTGCGCGGATCGTCGAATGATGTGATACAATGAGTATCACAGGAACGTGGAATATGCCCATTAGCGTGCGTCTCGATAAAGTAACCGAGGCCTTGCTTGAGGAAACCGCCGCGGACCTCGGCACCAGCAAGGCGTTCGTGATCAAGGAATCGTTGCATGCCTACTGCCCGAAGGCTCTTGCCGCAAAACGCAAGCGCCCCTATGAACTGATCCGGGACATCGCAGGGCGAAACGGAAGCGGCCGGAACGATCTATCGTTCAAATGCGAGGAGATCCTGCGCGAGGCTTTCCAGAGGAAAAAATGATCCTCGCTGATACCGGCCCGATCGTCGCCCTTTTTGATCGCGACGATCGCTACCATGCTCTGTGCCTTCAGACCCTCGAGGGATTTCACGAAAATCTGATTACCACATGGCCGGTGCTCACAGAGTGTTTATATCTCCTCGGCTTTTCGGCGGCAGCACAAGACGATCTGTGGACATTTCTCAAGAGGGGAGGACTGGAGCTTTTCCCGTTGGATAGAAGACATTTCTCACAATGCCGCAATCTGATGAGGCAATTCCGCAACCTCCCCATGGATCTCGCCGATGCCAGCCTGGTTGTGGCCGCCGATGCCCTGGGCACAGCCAAGGTATTCACCCTGGATCACCGCGATTTCTCAGCCTATCGATTCCGCAATGCCAGGAAATTCGCCCTCAGCCCAGCCAAACTTGTCTGATCCGAGGAAAGAAGTCGCATTTCTCGGCGACTCCTGGAAAAACACAATTCTTGCGCGTCTCAGGTGGGCTTGCTAGGAATATCTGTACTAAAATGAATAACTTATCGTGACTTTACCGGGTTCGACACCTGCATCCCAGAAACCCCTCTGGTTTTTTCGCAACTTTTCCCTTGCAATATACAGATTTGGTGCTATAGTGTTCTATAGCAGCCTATGAGGAGACTGGATATGCAGTCCGAGGGCACTCCTTTCCTGACCATTAAACCTTCTGGAGCGTCGTGGCCCTCCGTCGAGGAAATGGAGTGTGCGCGCGAGGTACAGATGCGGCTTCTGCGGCGCAGCATCCCGGCGCTCAACACTCTCCAGTATGGCGGATGTTATCTTCCTGCCCAAAGCATTGGCGGGGATTATTACGATTTCATTCATCTGGGCCTCGGCCGGGTCGGGATCGCGCTGGGTGACATCTCGGGAAAAGGAGTGCCGGCAGCGATCATGATGGCAAGCCTGCAGGCGATCCTGCGGAGCCACTCCGCGAGTCTCTCTCACGATATCGCGCGGCTTTTACGATTGGTGAACCGGCTCTTCTGCGAGTGCACGGCGGAAACGAATTTTGCCACGCTTTTCCTGGGCGAATACGATGATGCGACCCGGGTCCTGCGATATGCCAATTGCGGGCACCCTCCCCCGCTTGTCATCCGCCGCAATCTTCATATCGACAGGCTCGAATCGACGGGGACGGTCCTGGGGATATTCCGGGATTGGAACTGTTCCCTCAGCGAGATCACCCTGGCATGCGGGGACACGCTGCTGATGTTCACCGACGGGGTGACCGAGGCAGAAAACAGCCTTGCGGAGGAATTCGGCGAAAAGCGCCTGCTCGAGCTGGTGGATCGTTGCCGGCACCTGACTGTCTCAGAGCTGGTTCACGAAGCGGCGGCAGCGCTGCGCTCATTCAGCGGGCAACACTTGAGAGACGATGCCACATTGCTGGTGGCGCGTTGCATGGAGTCAAGCTAGGGGGCATGGCATGCAGCTACACATCAATCCCAGTGACGAGTTGCCCATTTACCGTCAGATCATGCGCCAGATCATCGATGCGGCCGCCGGAGGCCGGCTGCAGGCCGGCGTCCAGCTCCCTTCCCACCGGGAACTGGCGGAGCAACTGGTGATCGCGCCTCTGACGGTGAAGAAGGCATACGACGAACTGGAACGGCAGGGACTGATCGTGACGCACAGGGGAAAAGGGACGTTCGTCAGCGACAAGCTCCCTGATGTCGATCCGGCTGAGCGCCGGGAGCGGCTGCGTGACGCGGCGCAGCGCCTGCTGTCGCAGGCGGCGTTGAGCGGCGTTCCGCTGGCCGACGTCATCGGGATGCTGGAGGAAATGCAGAAAGGAATGGAGCGATGAAGCTGATTGACTTCAGTGATGTGCACTACTCCTACAAGCAGGATTCAGACGTGCTCCGGGGGATCTCGCTTTCACTCGAAGCAGGAGAGGTGGTCGGCCTGTTGGGGAAAAACGGCGCCGGCAAAACAACCTTAATGCGCCTGGCCATGGGCATGATGGAAACCCGGCAGGGAAGCGTGCGGCTTTTCGGCCTGGATCCGCGGAGACACGCGCTCGAGGTGAAACGCCGCGTGGGCTACGTGTCCGAAGACCAGGTCCTGCCCGAATTCCTGTCCGTCGGCGACATCCTGCGGCTCCATCGCGGGCTCTTTCCGACCTGGGACGAAGGACTGGAGCGCCGCCTGCGGGAACGCTTCGCGTTATCTCCCAAGGCCAAAATCAAAACCCTGAGCAAGGGACAGGCCAGACAGGTGGCGCTGCTCTGCGCGGTGGCGCACCGCCCCGAGGTCCTGCTGCTCGACGAACCCGCGGGAGGTCTCGATCCGTCCGCGCGCCGCGAGTTCCTGGAGACATCGATCCGTCTGCTGAACGAAACCGGGACCACGATCCTCTTCTCCTCACATTACATGAGTGACGTCGAGCGCATGGCGGGCCGGATTGCCATGATTCATGAGGGCAGGCTGCTGCTCGACAACTCTCTGGACGATCTGCGGGAGAATTACTCGCTGGCTCTCATTCCTCAAGGCTCCGGCGACCGGGAAAACCGGCTGATGGCGTTGAAGGAATGCCTGTCAGTCCGGCATCAGGGGGATGCGATCCACGCCATCTTCCGCTGCGAACCGGAGCGCTGCCGTTCGCTGCTGGAAAAAGGTCTCGACATCCACAACGCTTTCTGCACGCCCATCGCGCTGGAGGACATGTTTATCGAACTTGTCGGGGGGAGGTCGTGATGCTGTCGCTAATGCGGAGAGACCCGATCATAGGCACGGTAGCCTTTGTTAAAGGCGGGGTCCTGGCCTTCAATGCGGGCGTGATGGCGAGCCTTATCATCGGCCTGGCGGCGCGATCGAAATCCGGGCCTCCCGGGATGATGGCCAGCAGTCTTTTTCTCGCCGGTCTGATCTGGTTTTCCATCTCACCTTTTCTGCTCTTCGGTCAGGCCCGCGAGCGATGCACGGCTATGGACCTGGCACTGCCGATCCCGGCTCGCAGACTGTGGCTGGCGCACATATCGGCGCTTCTCTTGATGGGACTGGCGTTTCTAACAGTCATTTTCGGAACCCTGTGGATTCTGCTATGGGTATTCAGCAAGGCTCCGCTCGATCTTACCCTGCTCAAGCAGTCGCTGGCCGGAGTCTTCTTCCCCGTTATGGCCAGCCTGGTACTTTTCGGTGTTCTGCGGCAGCGCGTAAAGGCATCGCTCTGCCAGATACCGCGCAGCCTTTCCGGCACGATGTTTTCGATGCTGCTGCTGTGTTCCGGATTCGCATTGATTGCCATTCTTTCCGCCCTACCCGCGCCGGCAGCGCTCGTGCCCCTGGGGGTGGGTGCGTATCTCGGCTATAGAACGTACGGTTCCCTGTCCGAGGCCCTCACCTGGATACCCGCGGATGCGCACGCCGGAGTTGATTTGCCCCGGGACGATAAAGATGCGGCCGTCCTGCGTTCCGTGGAGGCGGAGGAATGGGAAAAGTCCGGCGCGCGCGGTCCCATGCGAGGCTGGCAGGTCGGGTGGTTTCTGATCCGCCTGCTTTGCTTCCATCCGTCCCGCAACCTGCTCGCGGCCCTGTTGTTTTTCCCGTTTTTCTTCCTGTGCGGTCTCTTCATGTCCGGCTTCTTCGCCACCTGGCTGGACATGGAACTGCCCCAACTCTCCTATCTCATCCTATCTGGCTATCTCCTGCTGTCCTTCCTGCCCGCGCAGCTGCTGCAAATCCCCCGCGTGGACTTCCTCCCCATTTCAAGGAGGCTCGTTGCCGGATTCCTGCTGATCCCTCCATTCCTCCTGCTCGCTGTCGGACTTGGGGCCGGAGCGATCGGCACTTCGATCCTCGAGCGCTCGCAACTGCAGATTCAGTTGGGGACATCCGCCTCGTCCCTTATCCCTCCATACAACACGAAAGCGCCCATGATCCGGGTGCCGGCGGAATATTGCCGGATATCCTGGAATGGGACTTTACCGGATGGCGCAGCTCCCTGGGGTGAATCTCACCCCGCCTGGAAGTATCCGCTCTACGTGGGAAGCAGGATTACGGTATTCTCCCCCTTCAGCACACCGGAGGGGAGCTCGCCTCGATATATTGCCTTCCAGCTCGGCCGCGCGCTTGAAGCAATCTATGGAGTCTCCATTCCCTATCAGGAAATACTGGACCGGCATCTCGACATATCCTCAGACCGGACCGTCGCGCTCAAGGATCCGGGGCAGCTCCTTGCGGACCTTGCCGAACGGAGGCCCAGGGCCGAAATCGCCCTTGCGCCCCTGCTCCTGGCAGTGATCTGCATCATCTACGTGATCCTGTCTTCCATTTACCTGCGCGCATGGCGGGCGGGGATTTCGGACACCCGCAGGAAGGCCGCCTTTCTTGCGACAGCCTTCGCCGCCACCGCGGCCACGGTTGTCCAGATCGCAGTGATGGTCGCCCAGTGGATCCGGCCCGATGTTGGAGCCGCTTTTATCAAGATTTTAGTGCTCAGGATGGTCCAGGCCATCCCGGGCGGCACTCTGACCGTCTGGGTCCTTTGCGCCCTCGTGCTGTGGGGATTGTATCAGTTCTGGCTGCGGCAATTCGACCGCGTTGAAGTGCTTCCGGGGCAAATAGCAGGGGCTCGCCCGTAATGTCCTGCCGGCACGGTGATCGGGCACGGCTGTGCCGCGCGGGCAGGAAAGGAAAAGAGAACGATGATCAGAAACGGGCAAACGTGGGTTCGATTCTCTTGCGCACTCCTGCTGCTGGGTTGGCTCCCTCAGGCAGGGCCGTTGCGGGCTCAGGAGACGGCGCCGATTTCATCCCGCGAACACCAGCTCGACATCGAGGCATTCGAACATGTCTGGAAGACGGTTTTTGAAAAGCACTTCGATCCCACCTGGGGAGGCGTGGACTGGAAAGCCGTCCATGCCGAGTTTCGTCCGCAGGTGGAAGCGACGAAAAGCAGGCGCGAAGCCCGTGCTGTGATTCGAGCCATGCTTTCCCGGTTGAAGCTCACCCACTTCAACCTCATTCCTTCCGAGCTGTATGGGGACCTGAGCCTGCCCGAAGCAGGCGGAGGCGAGCCCGGAACCACGGGAATCCATCTGCGGGTGATTGACAGCCACGCGCTGGTGATTTCCGCAGATCCCGGCTCGTCAGCGGAGAAGGCCGGCATCAGGCCGGGATGGGAGATCCTTCAGATAGACAAAAGCCCGATCCCTTCGCAGCTTGCCGCCATCGCAAAGGAATTCGACGGCAAAACCCTCAAGGACCTTCTGCTGACCGATGCGGTGGCAGGCCGCCTCGAGGGGAAAAAGGGGGACCGCGTCGCGCTTTCCCTCCTGGACGGCTCCGGCCGGACTGTTACCCGCTCCCTGATCCTGACGGAACCCAGAGGGATAAGGTTTCAGCTGGGAAACCTGCCGCCGGTTCGGGTTTGGTATCAACAAAAATCCGTCGGGCCCGGAATCGGGTATTTTGCCTTCGACATTTTCCTCGCGCCCAGCATCCTCATGCCGGCTTTCAATGACGCCATGAAGGCTTTTATGAAGGCTCCGGGTTTGATCCTGGACTTGCGCGGCAACGGGGGCGGGCAAGGGGAGATCGGCTGCGGGATGGCCGGATGGCTGGTTGGCGATAAAGGGCGGGACCTGGGTACGATCCGCACCCGCCAGGACACGCTAAAGCTGATCGTGCGGCCGCGGCCCGAGGTCTATTCCGGACCCGTAGCGGTGCTGGTGGATGGGCTTTCCCTCTGCGGGGCGGAGATCTTCGCCGGTGGCCTGCGGGATCTCGGCCGGGCACGCATCTTCGGAACCCGGACCGGCGGTGCGGCATTGGGGGGCAACATCGAGCGGCTTCCGAACGGGGACGGATTCATGTATGCGTTCGCAAATTATGTTACTGCCGGAGGTCGGATTCTGGAGGGCAACGGCCTGGTTCCCGATGTCGTTGTGCAACACACACGTGAGGCCTTGCTCCACGGACGCGATCTGATCCTGGAAGCGGCGATCGACTGGATACGGAAGGTGAACTAAATGGCAATAAAGAATCGGGGAGACATCGAAATGAACCTCAGAACAGGAAAAGCACCAAGTCTTATCTTTACTTTAGCAGTTCTGCTCCTGGCATGGCCGGGAGTGTTGGTGGGCAGGGGCCGCGCCCTGCCCATGCAGGATATTCCGCCGCAGGCGGAACAGATCCTTGACCGATACGTTGAGGCGATCGGCGGGCTCGCGGCACTGCAAAAAATAAACAACCGCGTCATCAAGGGGACGATGGAAATCGCCGGAGCGGGGATCAAACTCTCCGTCACCGCCTATCAGGCGCGCCCCAACAAATCGTACACCGCGGTCGATTCGCCGGCGACCGGCAAGATTGAAAACGGCACAAACGGGGAGATTGCCTGGCAGGTCTCCGCTCTGGCGGGTGCTCAGCTCCTGGAAGGGAAAGAGAAGGTGAACTTCCTGCACATGAACATCTTCGACAGGGCTCCGCAATGGCGCACCTCATTTCAGAAAGTGGAGGCAGCCGGCGTGGAGGATGTTTCAGGCAAGCCCTGCTACAAAGTGCTGGCGACGCCCAAGGATCTTCCACCGCAGACGATGTTTTTCGACAGGGAGACTCACCTGCTTGTGCGCATCACGATGACCATTGAAAGCCAGGCAGGCACCATCTCGTCGGACAGCTATCTCAGCGACTACAAACGGGTAGACGGCATCCTGGTGCCGCACAGGACGGTAACCAGGCTGATGGGCCAGGAGCGGATCACGGTCATGGAGAGTATCGAGCAAAACGTCCTGCTGCCGCCTGATCGCTTTGATCTCCCCGCTGAAATCAAGGCGCTGATAAAGAAGTAGGTCGCGGTTTTCGCCCGATCCAACGCACTCCTGCACTTGCTTTATCCGGTGATGCGCAAGTGCAGCTCCGCCAGGTGTTCGGCTTCGAGTTCGGACGGAGCATCGAACATCAGGTCGCTGGCGCTGGCGGTTTTCGGGAAGGCGATGACCTCGCGTATGTTCGGCTCATCGGCCAGCAGCATGACCAGGCGATCGATCCCCGGCGCCATGCCCCCGTGTGGGGGGGCGCCATACTCGAAGGCCTCCAGCATGTGACCGAAGCGCCGCTGGATTTCCTCCTCGCTGTAGCCGAGCCGCTTGAAGATGCGGGACTGCACGTCGCGTCGGTGGATACGGATGCTGCCGCTCGAAAGCTCGTAGCCGTTGCAGACCAGATCGTAGGCCTTGCTCATCACGGAGCCCGGATCGCTCTCGAGCCGGTCGAGATGTTCCTCGTTGGGCATCGTGAAAGGGTGATGGGTGAAACTCCACGTTTTCGTTTCCTCGTTCCACTCGAACATGGGGAAATCCACGATCCAGGCGAAGGCGAGCAGGTCCTGGGCCGCCAGTTTCAGCCGGTCGCGAAACTCGAGGCGCAGGTTGCCGAGCACCTTGTTTGCCACGGTCGGCTTTTCGGCCACCAGGCAGACTAAGTCGCCTTCTCCGGCACCCATTCCGCCTGCGAGCGCGGCGGCCTCACTTTCGCCGAGTGCTTTGGCGAGGCTGCCCTTCAGACCGGTCCCCGTCCAGGCCAATGTGGCCAGGCCCTTGGCGCCCCAGGATTTTGCCAAGTCGGTCAGGCCGTCCAGATCCTTGCGCGAATATGAGGCGCATCCGGGCGCCCGGATGCCTTTGACAATCTGTCCGCTGCGCGCGGCCTCGGCGAAGAGCTTGAATTCCGAATCCCGGAACAAGCGGGTCACGTCGGTCAGCTCCATGCCGAAGCGCAGGTCCGGCTTGTCGGTCCCGAAGCGTGCCATTGCCTCTTCATAGGTGAGCTTCGGAAACGGATCGAAGAGCCGTTTGTGCGGCGCGACCGCGGGGACCAGTCCCAGGACCAGCCCCTCGACGACGGCAAGCACGTCCTCGCGATCGACGAAAGACATTTCCAGGTCGAGCTGGGTGAATTCGGGCTGCCGGTCGCCGCGCAGATCCTCGTCGCGCATGCAGCGCGCAATCTGGAAGTAGCGTTCATATCCTGCCACCATGAGCAGCTGTTTGAGCTGCTGCGGGCTCTGCGGCAGCGCGTAGAACTTGCCGGGCTGCACACGGCTGGGCACTACGTAGTCGCGCGCGCCCTCCGGCGTGGCTTTGATCATGATCGGCGTCTCGATTTCGAAAAACCCCTGCTTGTCAAGGTAATCCCGGATGAACTTGACCGTCTTGTGCCGCAGGGCGATATTTCTTTGCAGGCGCATCCGCCTGAGGTCCAGGTAGCGGTACTTCAGGCGTAGGCTCTCCTCCGTCCGGTAGCCGTCGTCGTCCACGGCGATGGGCATCGGCTTGGAAGGATTCAGAATCTCCACAGCACTTGCCAGAACCTCGACGGCGCCGGTCGGCAGGTTGGGATTGGTCATCCCTTCAGGCCGGGCTCTCACCACTCCCTTCATCCGGACCACGAATTCATTGCGCAGCTTCTCGGCCACTCCGTAACATTCTTCCACGTCCTGACTGATCGTCACCTGAACCAGGCCCGACCGGTCACGCAGGTCGATAAAAATCAGGCTGCCGTGATCGCGCCGGCGATGCACCCAACCGGCCAGCGCCACATCCCGGCCGATGTCCGTCTTTCGCAGTTCTCCGCAATGGTGTGTCTTGAGCATGTTGTATAAGTTCCCAGAGATGGTGTTTATTGTGAGTAGTGCGATTCCACGTACCGGTTCAGAATTTCGATGAACTCGGCGACAATCCGGTCACCGCGCAGCGTCGTCAGCAAGCGGCCGTCAACAAAGACCGGCGCTTTCGGATCTTCCCCGTTTCCGGGAAGGGAGATCCCGATATCGGCGTGCCTTGACTCGCCGGGGCCATTGACGATGCATCCCATGACAGCCACCTTGAGCGCTTCTACGCCCCGAAACCGTTGCCGCCAAGCCGGCATCTGTTCGTGAAGGTACGCATCAATCTGGCCGGCCATATCCTGAAAGAAGCCGGAGGTTGTCCGGCCGCACCCCGGGCAGGCGGAAACCTGCGGCGTGAAGCTCCGTATCTCGAGCGACTGGAGGATCTGCTGCGCCACGCGCACTTCCTCCGTCCGGTCCCCGCCGGGAGCAGGCGTGAGCGAAACGCGTATCGTGTCGCCGATTCCGGCCTGCAGGAGCACAGCCAGGGCTGACGTGGACGCCACAATTCCCCTGGCGCCCATGCCGGCTTCGGTGAGCCCCAGATGCAGAGCGTAGTCGCACTGCGACGCGAGCGATTGATATACCCGGATGAGGTCCTGGACACCGGAGACTTTGGCGCTCAGGACGATGTGATCGCGGGGCAGCCCGCAATCTTCCGCCATGCCCGCCGACTCGAGAGCGCTGGCCGTCATGGCGTCCAGCATGATGTCCCGCGCCGGACGCGGTGAGTCGCGCAGGCAGTTCTCATCCATGAGCTTCGCCAGCAGAGCCTGATCGAGCGAGCCCCAGTTCACGCCGATGCGGACGGGTTTGTCGTTTTCCATGGCTACATCGATCATCCGGCGGAAGTTTTCATCGCGGTGTTTGCCGGCGCCGACGTTCCCCGGATTGATGCGATATTTGGCCAGCGCCCGGGCGCACTCCGGGTGTTGCGAGAGCAGCAGGTGGCCGTTGTAGTGGAAGTCGCCGATGACGGGGATTTCGATCCCCATGTCCGACAGGCGCCGCAGAATCTCCGGAACCGTGCGCGCCGCCTTGTGCGAGTTGACGGTAATCCTTACCAACTCGGATCCGGCCGCCGCCAGCGCTGCCACCTGCCCGGCAGTGGCCCCGGCATCTTCGCTGCTGGTGTTGGTCATGGATTGGACGACGATCGGCGCATCTCCGCCGACCATGATCTTGCCGATCCGTACCGGCACACTTTCCCTTCTCGTCACCATGATCCGATCACCTGAAGCGCTGTCCCTGCGACTTATGTCGCGGAAGCAAAATGTAGTCCATCGTGACCCTCTCATCAAGCGCTATGGCCCGGATCATTCATGAAAAGCACGCAAAAAGCCCTTCGGGCCGGCAAAAGCACTGCACGCGGATTCCTTCCGTCCGTGTCCTGAAATCTTTGATCCTGCACGGATCCCGATATCGTGCTCCGTTGATCGTCCGGTTGCAGCTGAGATTCATGAGTAATCCGGGTCAGATGGCTTGCCGGACGGGGCCACCATCTTCCTCCCATACTCTCACGGAGCTACTCGAAACTTCGCACTGCCGGATGCAGATGCGTCGGCCTTCCTCACCGTCACGCGTACTTCATAGCTGCCGGGCCTGAGCTGATCGAGTCCTATACTCTTCACAAACTGAATCTTGCCCTCGGCATCGGCAACAGCCAACGCCTCTTCAAGCTTCATATCCGGCACGCCGTCTCTGAAAAATTCAAAAGTTCCGTTGATCTGCGCCGACGCTGCCCCGGGGCGGACGACGAAATATAAGACCAGTTCCTTATCAGAAGATTTGCTGTACACGCCGGAGAGGTTTGGCAACAGCCGTACGCCTGCCTGTCTCAAAGGATCGTCCAGGCGGAACGGATTCTCTGCAGCATCGTTGTCGCCGGCCGGAACGGATTCCTTGCCCAAGGCGATGCTGCTCAGCACAAGTCCTTCCCGGCCGGCCGGCAGCACGCGGAATTCCGTTTTCCTGGCCGCTGCGATGTCCGTGCGGCGGTCGCGCACGACAGCCTCCAACAGATAATCTCCCGGCTCCAGCGGCGCTCTCCGATAAAAGGAAAAGCTCTTCTTCCGCATGCTCTCTGTCGGCTCCTGGACATTTTCCAGATCGTACTGCTGGCTGAGCCGCTGGAGAATCGAGCCGTCTGTCTTCTTGATCAAAATCATCATGTCGGCCTGAGCCTGGTAGCGCCCGGTCTCACGAATCTTCTCGAATTTGAACTTTGTCAGTGGAAACTGCACGAACAGAGCGGCGGTTGCAGCGAGGTCGCGTCCTGGAAAAGCAAAGCCTTCTACATATAGCGGAAATGCCGCGGGCGGCGTCCTGGCGTTCACTTTTTCCAGCAACTCGGCCTCGAAGCCGGTCAAGGGAAGGCGATCGGTATCCGGCAGCGCATAGTAGCCTTTGCGCGCGCTCACTTTGTACCGGCCCCGAGCGAGCTTGACCGAAATGGTGCGAAACTTGCCGTCGATGATGAGCTTCGCAGGGGTGTACGTGAGCACGTAATATTCTTCCATGTAGGAGCCGATCCTCCCGATCCCGCCGATCAGATCGCCTGTGTTGCTGACGGCAAATCCGCCGGTTTCTTCGGAAAGCATCAGGAGATTGTCCAGGGGGTTCAAACCCACGGTCATCGACAGGAGGCCGAGCGGTGTGTTCGGGCCCACAACCGCTTTCGAATTCATCGCCGCTCTCAGGGCAGCCTGGCGTTCCTCTTCGGGATCCTGGCCCCTGACTCCCGCGACGTCGATGGCATAGACGGTAACCCCGGCCCGGTTTGCGGCTCCCGTAATGGTGCGCATTTCCATGGCTCCCCCTGTATTGCGCCCTCCTTTCACCGGCAGCTCAAATCCGCTGGAGAGAAAAATCATGGATTTGCGGCCCGGAATCGACTTCTGGCCTTCGATGATGGAAAGCAGCCCGGACAGGCTCCTGTTGCCGCGAGACTGCCGGTCGATATCCCTGAACTTCAGGAGCACCAGCAGTTCCTCCAGCACCGGGTATTCCATCAACGTCTCCGGGTTGGCGGAATAGGCCAATTTGATCTTATCGTCGTCTGTAAACGCACCGGGAATCGATGCCCCATCTGCGAGAATGCTCGCGAGAGTCGCGCGAATCTCATCGGACACATCACCGGTATGTCGCGTGTTTCCTGCCACGCAATCCCGGATGGCCTTCAAGAGGCTTGCCCGGTCGCTGGTAAAGCGCTGATACACATGAACGCCCATGCTGATACCGAACACGGCCGCCCTGTCGTTGTTCTGAAGGAACTTTTCGACGTAGGACCTGGCGGCTTCTGCTGCACGCAATGCGTCCCCTCGTTCCACGTTGACCTTGTCGAAGACGAGCGAGACCAGGTGCGGGAAAGCCGCCGTGTCCGCAGTCAGGGCGGCTGCCGGCTTGCCGGCGTCCGGAGGTTTCTGAGCCGGCACGAGATCGTTCCCCTCAACGGAGCGGAAGGATGCAATCTGCTGCTTCACGCCGTCCTCATACACCTCAAAATCCGCCGCGGTGAGGCCGCGGACGGGCTTGCCGCCGGAATCGGTCACGTTTACGTCCACCACCACTTCGCCGGTGCGGACGCGTATCTGTTGCGCGGCTGTTTGGCCTTGCGGCGCCTGGTAGGAGCTCTCGAGGGGAAAAACTCCCAGAAGCACCAGGACTGATAAACATAAAAAGCGCGTTTGGCTGTTCGTCATGGTGATCAGCTCCTGGAGATGCCGGGCTGAGAAATAGGCGTGTCAGTCGCTCCGTAGAAAGCCCTATGCCTGATTTTAGACCAAAGTGAGGCAGCGGCCTAGAGATCGTTTTCCGCTGGTTCCCCCGGGTGGAAATCCTTATAAGTCCTCTTGTCCTCTTGGATAGAAACCCTTATAAGTTGTCTGTCCGGTCGCTCCATGAAGGGAGGGTGTGTGCCAGTTGATGGAAAGCACAGTACGAACCAATGGCTGGGTCCGGTCCTCATCGAAGCGAGTGCCATTCGCCAGCGGGTGCAGGAGCTCGGCGCTCAAATCACAGCGGATTACCACGGCAAATCGCCTCACCTGATCGGCGTTCTCAAGGGAGCCACGATCTTCCACGCCGATCTCGTCCGCGCCATCGACCTGGCCGTCTCGGTCGATTTCATCGCCGTTGCCAGTTATGGCTCCGGCATCAAGACCAGCGGCGAGGTGCGCATTTTGAAAGATCTTGACGAGAGCGTGGAGGGAAAGGACGTTCTGCTGGTCGAGGACATTCTCGACACGGGACTGACGCTCCATTATCTGCTGGAGAACCTGCAATCGCGGAATCCGCGCTCCCTGCGGATCGTGTCGCTGCTCAGCAAGCCGTCACGAAGGCTGATTGAGGTGCAGGCGGAATATGTGGGGTTCGAAGTCCCCGACAAGTTCGTCGTCGGTTACGGGCTCGATTTTGACCAGCGCTACCGGAATCTTCCGTACATCTGCGAGCTGAATCTTCCGCACGGCACTACCGAAGATCCCTGAGGAAGGAGCTCCCCGCGGGCAACTGCAGCGCGAAGTTGTCAGCAATCGTCTGCCCGATGTCGGCCAGCGTGGGCCGCGTGCCCAGATTCACTCCCCCGCCAAGACTGCCGCTGAAGATGAGGATCGGCACATGCTCGCGGGTATGGTCGGTTCCCGGAGTCGTGGGATCGCAGCCGTGGTCGGCCGTAATCACGAGGCAGTCGTCCGGCCTGAGGGCTGTCTTGATTTCCGGCAGCCTGCGATCGAAGGCTTCCAGGCCTCGAGCGAAACCGGCACTATCGTTCCGGTGGCCCCAGAGCGTGTCAAAATCGCCGAGATTGCTGAAGATCAGCCCTTCCGCCACCCAGGTCAGGGCCGTCAGCGCGGCATCGACGCACTCGCTGTTGCCGTGAACCGGCAGATCATCCGTGATGCCACGCCCGTCAAAGATTGATGCTATCTTGCCGACGCCGACCACGGACAGGCCGGCGTCTTTCAACCTGTCGAGCAATGTCACCTCCGGAGCCGGCACGGCAAAATCCAGGCGGTTGGCCGTTCGGCGATACTCGCCGGAGGACCCGATGAACGGCCGCGCGATCACGCGCCCAACCCGATCCGGTCCGTCGAGCAGCCTGCGCGCGATCCTGCAGATGAGATAGAGTTCCTCCAGGGGAATCACATCCTCATGCGCCGCGATCTGAAAGACCGAGTCTGCGGAGGTGTAGACGATCGGGTTACCGGTCCGCACATGCTCGTCCCCCAGCTCTTTGATGATCTCTGTCCCGGACGCGGGCCGGTTTCCGAGCGTCTGCCTTCCGATTTCCTGCTCAAACGCCGTCATGATCCGTGCCGGGAAGCCGGCCGGATAGGTGGGAAATGGGGTCAGGCTGATGATTCCAGTCATCTCCCAGTGCCCCGTGGTCGTGTCTTTTCCATTCGAGAGAATCGCCGCCTTGCCGAAGGAGCCGTGTAGCGGTTTGGGAGGCTGCCCACCGTCGCCGGGCTTGATCGCGGCCAGTCCCAGCCCGATGAGATGTGGCAGTTGCGGGTTTTCCGCTGCGATGACATGGCCGAGAGTGTCCGTGCCGGCATCCCCCCACCGTTGCGCATCGGGCATTTCACCCACGCCCACACCGTCAAGCACCATCAGTACGATGCGGCGGAATCTATGCTGCATCCATCACCTCACAGTGGGCGAAGGGTTTCAGCCCGTCTATTAAAGAGATCTGGCTTGGAGAACAAGAGGCTAGAGCCCTAAGCCACGAATTGGGATTTTGGGGCACTTTCCGGGCAACAAAAAAAGCTATCGGACCGGCTCGGCTTCCCTGAAGCGAAGCCGGCCACGATAGCTTTGATCCTGTAATGCTCATGCGCGCTGAAGGGCACTTGTGTCGCAGCGCTAGCCACGCATGCCGCGCATCTTCTTGCGCAGCCGCTTGCGGGCAAGGGCCTGCTTGATCCGCTTCTTTTCGCCAGGCTTCATGTAGAACGAGTGCTTCTTTACGTCCTTGATGATGTCTTCCTGCTGGACTTTGCGCTTGAACCGCCGCAGAGCGCTTTCCAGAGACTCTCCATCGTTGACGATGACTTCCGCCAAGCTATACACCTCCTTCCAGTTACGAGGGCATAAATTACTCCGCCTGTGCCTGCCTGTCAAGTGCCGGTGGTGGCGCCCTTTGACGTTGAGACTCGTTTCCTGGCGGCGGGCCGCTTCGCCGGGGTTCTGCTTTCCTGAGGCTGCGGATTCCATTCCGGCATGGAGCCGCTGTCTATTTTCTTTCTCTTTTCGTTGAGGCGCGCGATCTCGCTCCGGATGTACTGATCGTTTTCCGGGGTCTTGTCCAGCTTGCCGATTGTCTCGACAGCGAGGTCGAATGCAAACATATTCTCGTAGGTCTCTGCCAGGTTGAGAACTGCGCTCCTCCGGCATTCAAGGCAGGTGGCGGTAAGCACTTTCTGAAACGGCTCAACTGCGTCGGCGAATTTTTTCTGCACTTGGTAGATGTTGCCGATTTTCAGCGATATCTGATCGGCGAGATGACCGCGGATGCCGGAATCTTCGAGGCTGCGCAACTCACGCAGCGCGCGGTAGTAATCGCCTTTTTTAAAATATGCGTCCGCGCGCCGGAACAGGATGTCGGCGCGATCCTCAAGGTCCGGAGCAGCCAGCAGCTTGTCGTACTCGACTATTGCCTGATCCAGGTCCAGGAACTCCTGGCTGGCATAAATGCTGGCGAGCTGGCGATGCGCCTCGAGGGCTTCCTCCCTGCCGGGGAATTCCTGAGTGAGCCTGTTATAGATTTCAATCGCCGGCTTGAGCTGGCGCAGGTTGAGGTAGTAAATGTTGCCGAGGTTCAGCAGAGCCCGCGCCGCGTACCTGCCTCGCTGCTCCATCCGGTAGAGGGCTTCGTTGTCCTGAATGGCTTCGTAGTAGCGTCCCTTGCGCCAGTTTGCTTCCGCCCGGTTCAGCAGTTGGCTCGAATTGGAACTGCAGGCCGCCAGAATCGCGGCAAGCAGGAGCATGCAGCCTATGAGCGCCCTGTGGTTGTCAGGCGGGAGGGCTGTCATCGGCGGGTTCCTCCTGCCCGGCTTCCTCGCCGGCAACGACCGTCACGCTCGTGACCACGTCGCCTTCGTCAAGATCGATGCACTTGACTCCCAGGGCGGCGCGGCTCTGGGTGTTCCGGATCTGCTCGACGTAGAGTTTGATCAGCTTTCCCTGGGCGGTAATGAGCATGATGCAGGCGTCCTCCTGCACGTGGCACGTGTTTACCACCTCGCCGTTCTTCGAGCCGACGCGGATATTGATCACGCCGGATCCGCCGCGCCCCTGCCGCGGATACTCTTCGACGCCGGTCCTTTTTCCGAAGCCTTTTTCCGTCACCGTGAGGAACTGGCCGTCGCCGCTCAGGGCCGACATGGCTACGACCCGGTCGCCCTGAGCCAGACGGATGCCGATCACGCCGCGAGCGGTCCGTCCCATCTCACGGACGGCTTTTTCCGTAAAGCGGATCGATTTGCCTTTGCGTGTGGCAAGCAGGATGTCGTAGGACCCGTCCGTCAGCTGGCACCCGATCAGTTCGTCGTCATCCGGCACCGTTATGGCGATGATCCCCGAGCTGCGCGGGTTGGCATACTCGCTCAGTGCGGTCTTTTTGACGATACCGTTGCTGGTGGCCATCACGACGAACCGGTCGGCTTCGAAATCCTTGACCGAAATGATGTCCGCGATTTTTTCATCGCGGGACATGTTGACCAGGTTGACGATTGCCTTGCCTTTGCCGGCGGTGCCGACGTCGGGGATTTCATAGACCTTGAGCCAGTAGACACGGCCCCGGTTTGTGAAGATGAGCAGGTAGCTGTGCGTCGAGGCCACAAAGACATGGTCGATGAAGTCTTCCTCGCGCGTCGTCATCCCGATGCGCCCCTTACCGCCCCTTCCCTGGGAATGATACAGCGACGCGCTGGTGCGTTTGATATAGCCGGAGTGCGTCACGGTGATTACGACGTCCTCGACGGCAATCAGGTCTTCGAGGGTGATTTCCACCTCCTCATCCACGATCTCAGTGCGGCGTTCATCCCCGTAGATCTTCTCCAACTCGCGCAACTCCTCCACGATCACGCCCTTGAGGACCTGCTCGCTGCTGAGGATTTCCTTCAGACGCGCGATGAGTTTCAGCGTCTCCTCGTACTCGGCATAGAGCTTTTCCCTCTCGAGTCCGGTCAGGCGCTGCAGGCGCATGTCGAGAATGGCCTGGGCCTGCAGCTCGCTGAACTGCATCTGCTTCATCAGGCCTTCCTTGGCGACTGCAGGCTCCTTGGAGGAACGGATCAGGGCAATGATGGCATCGATCATGTCGAGCGCCCGCCGCAGTCCGTCCAGGATGTGCAGCCGCGCCTCCGCCTTGTGCAGGTCGAATATCGTCCGCCGGCGGACGACATCCTTGCGGTGATCGATGAAACAGTTCAGAGCCTCGGCGAGCGAGAGGGTGCGCGGCTGGTTGTTGACGATCGCGAGCAGGATGATGCCGAAGCTCGACTGCATCGGTGTCATTTTGTACAGGTTGTTCAGCACCACCTGGGCAGGCTGGTCTTTCCTGATCTCAATGACAATGCGCATGCCCTCCCGGTCCGATTCGTCCCGGATGTCGGAGATGCCCTCCAGCCTCTTGTCCCGCACCAGCTCGGCGACGCGCTCGATCAGCTTGGCCTTGTTGGTCTGAAAGGGAATTTCCGTCACAACGATGGCTTCGCGGTCACGCCCCAGGCGCTCGATGGCGGCGCGGGCGCGCATGACAATGATTCCCCGGCCGGTCTGGTAGGCGGCGCGGATCCCCGAGCGGCCATAAATGAAGCCGGCGGTGGGAAAATCGGGCCCCGGCACACGCGCCAGCAGATCAACCAGCGTCGCATTCGGATTCTCGATCAGCAGAATGGTTGCATGGATGATTTCTGCCAGATTGTGCGGCGGGATGTTGGTCGCCATGCCGACGGCGATCCCGGAGGATCCGTTGACGAGCAGATTGGGGAATTTGGCCGGCAGGACCAGCGGCTCGGTCAGCGACCCGTCGTAGTTGGGCCCGAAATCGACGGTCTCCTTTTCGATGTCGGCCAGCAGCTCATCCGCCAGGCGGGCCATGCGGATCTCGGTATAGCGCATGGCGGCGGCGTTGTCGCCGTCCACGGAACCGAAATTGCCCTGCCCGTCAACCAGAGGGTAGCGGATCGAGAAATCCTGGACCAGCCGTACGATCGTGTCATAGACGGCGCTCTCTCCGTGCGGATGGTACTTGCCGATGCAGTCGCCGACGATGCGCGCCGATTTCTTGTATGCCTTGTTGTAGGTGTTGCCCAGGTCATGCATCGCATACAACACCCGCCGGTGCACCGGCTTGAGCCCGTCGCGCGCGTCCGGGAGGGCCCTGCCGATGATGACGCTCATCGCATAGTCCAGGTAGGACTTGCGCATCTCATCAATCAGATTTACGGGTACCTGCTCCAAGGCTGGATTCATGTCCGAGCTCAGATGTCCAGATTGCGGACGTTAAGGGCGTTCTCCTCGATGAACCGGCGCCTGGGCTCAACGGCGTCACCCATCAGGATCGTGAAGATGGCATCGGTCTGTACCGCGTCATCGATGGAGACTTTCAACAGCGTGCGGCCTTCGGGATCCATGGTGGTGCTCCAGAGTTGCTCCGGGTTCATCTCCCCCAGCCCCTTGTACCTCTGGATGGTGAGGTCCTTTTTCCCCAGGGCGAGGATGTGGTCGAGCAGCTCTTGGCGCGAGCCGACCGCGCTTTTGCCTCCGTTCTGGCTGATGGCAAACGGCGGTTTTTCCAGCGGCGCCATTTCCGCATAGAGATTAAAGAGGCGTTGCCATTCGACGGACGAGAGAAAATCCCAGTTGATGACGATCTTTCTGCCGTTGCCGTTCTTCTGGATGACCAGGGAGTGCAGGCCGTGCTCTTCATCCAGCAGCGTCGTGAACTGATAGCCGATTTCCGCCAGGATCTGCCCGAGCGTATCCAGCAGTTCTTTCTGCTGGAAGAGCTCTTTCAGGGCAAATCCCTGCTGTAGCAGGGCCCCTTCCCCCGCAACAAAAAGCAGCAGGCGATCGAGCAACTCCGCATCATCCAGCCGGCGGTTGAGCTTGGCATAGATCGAAGAGTGCTCCCGGATGCCGTTCAGCAGCTTCACGAGTTGGGCGCCGCTGAACTGCATGCCGGTCCTCTCGACCGTTACAACGACGTCCTGCGTGGCGCGCCTCATGAGGTACTCTTCCATTTCCCGTTCTGCCCGCAGGTACTTGATGGTCTTGCCGTGCTTCACGGAGTAGAGGGGAGGCTGCGCAATGTAGATGTGGCCCCCTTCGACGAGTTCCGGCATCTGCCGGTAGAAGAAAGTGAGCAGCAGCGTGCGAATATGGGAACCGTCCACGTCCGCATCGGTCATGATGATGATCCGGTCGTAGCGGAGCTTGTCCAGGCTGAAATCCTCCTTGCCGATGCCGGTCCCGATGGCCGAGATCATGGTGCTGATCTCCTGGTTGGTCAGCATCTTGTCAAAACGCGCTTTTTCGACGTTGAGGATCTTCCCTTTGATGGGGAGGATAGCCTGGAACTTGCGGTCGCGGCCCTGCTTGGCCGAACCGCCGGCGCTGTCTCCCTCGACGATATAGATCTCGCAGAACTTGGGATCACGCTCCTGGCAGTCGGCGAGTTTGCCGGGGAGCAGCGCGTTGTCGAGCGCCCCCTTCCTGCGCGTCAGATCGCGCGCCTTGCGTGCCGCCTCCCGCGCCCGCGCCGCTTCGACCGCCTTCATGAGGATCTTGCGCGACCACTGCGGATTTTCCTCGAAGAACGCTCCCAGGCCGTCGTTGACCGCGGTTTCCACGATTCCCTTAATCTCACTGTTTCCCAGCTTGGTCTTGGTCTGCCCCTCGAACTGCGGATTCCTCAGCTTTACGCTGATGACGGCCACCAAGCCCTCGCGCACGTCGTCCCCCGTGGGATTTTCCTTGAGATCCTTCAGCAGGTCGTGATTCTGCGCATAGGAGTTCAATGTGCGCGTGAGCGCCGATTTGTAGCCGATCAGATGGGTCCCGCCCTCGTGCGTGTTGATGTTGTTGGCGAATGAATAGATGGTTTCGCTGTAGCCGTCGTTGTACTGCATGGCTACTTCCACGATCACATCCTCTTTCTGCGTCTGGAAGTAGATGGGCGCGGGATGAAGCGTGTTTTTGTTCGTGTTCAAATGCTCCACAAACGACACGATGCCGCCGTCATACTTGAACTCCACGCGACGGTCGGAACGCAGGTCCTCGAGAACGATCTCCAATCCGCGGTTGAGGAAGGATAACTCCCTGAGCCGGCCGGCGATCGTGTCGTAGTTGAACTCGAGCGTCTCGAAGATGGCCGGGTCCGGGGCGAAGGTGATCTTTGTGCCGCGACGTTTTGTGGTCCCGGTCTCCTTAAACTCGGTGCCCGCCCTGCCGCGCTCATAGCTCTGCTCATAAACCCTGCCGCCGCGCCAGATTTCCAGGTCCAGCCTCCGGCTCAAGGCATTGACTACCGACACGCCGACGCCGTGTAGACCGCCCGAAACCTTGTAGGAGTCATTGTCGAACTTTCCGCCGGCATGCAGCACGGTCATGACCACTTCCGCCGCGGATTTCTGGGCCTGCTCGTGAAAATCCGTCGGTATGCCGCGCCCGTCGTCTATCACGGTGATGCTGTTGTCGATGTGGATGGTGACTTCGATCCTTGTGCAAAACCCGTTAAGCGCCTCGTCGACGGAGTTGTCCACCACCTCATAGACCAGGTGGTGCAGACCTTCGGTGGAAGTCGAACCGATATACATCGCAGGTCGCAAGCGCACAGCCTCAAGGCCTTCCAGGACCTTGATATTGTCGGCGCTGTACGTCTCCTCTGCGGGGCATTCCGGCGCCTTTGGAGGAATCTCCGGGGCTGCATCTGCCGGCGTATCTGGTTCCCTGTCCTGCATGCTCAGACTCTCTTCCCCATAGCTTCTGGAAGTAACATGAAACTTATTTGTTTATAATGATTTATTCGCATAAACCAAACCATAAATTATAGCACAAACGGAGGGAATAAGTGCAGGGAAATCCCCGCAAATTCCGCCATCCGGGCAGGGGCATCCATCGCCGGATGACGGAGCAAAAAACTGGCCGCCGACATCTCCGAACCACCGGTTCAGGGCGACCTATGCGCCGCAGCAACTTGCTCGACTCATCCGGATTCCGCAGTGTCCGGCGTTTTCTTCTATTTGAGTCGCAGCAGCGAGAATCTCCTACAAGGAGACGATTCTGCCTTCACCCACGCGGAACCGTGCCGCGTCCGGACCGAGGGGGGGAAGGGCGTGTTTTTTTGCCGTGGTCAGGAACGTCTGCGTCCTGCCGGACAAATGCTCCAGGAAAGCCCGGAGGCGCCGGTCATCCAGTTCCGCCTCTACATCATCCATCAGAAACACCGGGAAGAACCCGCAGGTCTTGCGGTGGATCTCCATTTGGGAAAAATAAAGCGACAGCAGCCAACTGCGCTGCTGACCGGCAGATCCGAAGTCCGCGAGTGACTTCCCGTCCAGCAGCAGCATCAGATCGTCCCGATGTGGCCCGACCGATGTGAATCCTCTCCGTTCATCCAGTTTCCGCGCCTCACCCAGCTTCCTGCGGAATCCCCGCCCGATCTCCTCCACACCGTCCCCTTCGGCCGGAACCGTCGAACGGTAGCTGACTTCGAGGATTTCGCGGTTCCACAGGCCTACGGCAAGCTCGGCTCTGATCTGTTCCACGTACCGGATGCGGTTTCCCTGGATGCAGCTCCCTTCGCGGATCAGTTCGTCATCCCAACTGTCCAGTAGCATCGCATCCGGCTTTACGCCACGGGCGAGAGCGGCGCCAAGCAGATGGTTCCTGTGCTTCAGCGTCCGCAAATAGGATGCCAGGTGCCGTATATGTCCGGGTTGGATCGCCAGCAGGGCCCGGTCGATAAATGCGCGGCGTTCGCCTGGCCCTCCCCGGACCACTTTCAGGTGCTCCTGTGTAAAAGCCAGGACGTGAAGGTTCCCGATGAATTCCTCCAGATCCACTGGTTTCCGGAAAAGCAGCAGCTTTTTGCCCTGATCTCGGGAAACCGACAGGCCGACCTCACGCACACCTGATCCATGTTCCACCCTGCCTTCGAGGACACACTCATCCTGCTGGTGTCGGATGCACTCCCTGGGGTTGCTCGTGCGGAAACTCCTGCCGTATCCCAGGAGGTAGATCGCTTCCAGAAGATTTGTCTTCCCCTGCCCGTTGCAGCCGAACAACAGGTTTGTGCCGGGGCAGAAATCAACCTGCTGCAGATCAAAGTTGCGGTACTGGTGGATGCGGAGACTGAGTAGCTGCACGCCTAAAACTTCATGGGCATGACTACATAACGGTAGTCCATTTCAGCTGAACCTACGGGGCTCAGCATGCCCTGGGTCTCGGAATCCTTGATCATGATGCTGATGGCATCCGAGCCGCACACGCCTAGGAACTCCAATAGGTATTGGGGATTGAATCCGATGCTGATGTCTCTTCCTTCAAACTCGACATCGACGACATCTCTGGCCTCGCCCGCATCGGCACTGCTCGCCGTGATGTCCACCACACCCGGGCTGAATGCCAGTCGTACCGCCTTCAGCTTTTCATCGGCCATTACCGCCACCCTGCGGATGCCCTCGGCGAGTTGCCGGCTCGGGGCGACCACTCGTTTGTCGTTGTCGCGCGGTATCACCATCTCGTAATTCGGGAACTGGCCTGCAAGTACCCGGGAAATGAGTCTTTTGCCGGGTACGGTGAAGAAGAGGTGATTTTCATCCCGCGCAAACTCGATCATCATGTCGCCGTCACCGATGAGTTTCAGGATCTCCACCAAGGTCTTGCGCGGTATGAGAGTCCGCAGCTCTTCGTCCACTCCCCGGATGTCGACCGCTCTGCCGACTACAGCCAACCGATGACCGTCCGTCGCCACCATGCGCATCTCCTGGGGGGCAAGCACCAGCAGAGCGCCATTCAACGAGTACCGGGATTCCTCCTGCGTTATGGCGAACATGGTGCGCAGGATCATGGCCCTCAGGTCCGCCGCCGGCAGCGATATGCCTCCATCCGGCGCCTGCGGAATTGAAGGAAAATTCTCCCTGGGCAGGCCGACCACCTTATATTCGGATTTTCCCGCCTTCAATTTAACCCAGTCGTTTTCGAGCAGGCTGATCCTGATTTCGGATTCCTCGGGGAGAAGCCGCACGATATCAAAAAGTCGCCGGGCGGACACCGTGAGCGTTCCTGCCGTGTCAACCTCCGCGGCACATCCGCAGCAGATGCTCACATCCAGGTCCGTGGCCGTAATGGCAACGTTGCCTGCCTCCGCCTCCAGGAGTATGTTGGCAAGAATCGGTATCGTGCTTTTTTTCTCGATCACGCCTTGAACCAGATTCAACTCATTCAGCAACATGTTTCTCTTGACTGTGAATTCCATCGAACTCGGCTCCTTGGATAAATGACCGCGCGGCAGGAAATTATAATCAAAACCGTCACGCCGCGCGACGACGAAGTTGCCGGCTAGCCCGGTTTTTTTCTCTATTAGGTAGTCTATAGATTACATCTTTCCTAGAAGAAATAGTAGGTGCGGTGAATTTGTGGAAAAGAAAGGTAAGCTGAATGAGGCGAACCGGCTGAGGATCGGATATCTGGAAGGGCTCCGGAGGAAAAAAAACGCAATCTGAGGAAAAGCGCCGGGCGGCGAAGCTTGCACAGGTTTTGCAACGTCGCCGGTGTGCATAAGCGGGGAAAAGCCGCCAGACCAAATCAATTGCGCTGTTGATTCCGCTGTGCGGATCCTGCGGAAAGAGAATGGCCCTTCGGGCGCGGGGCGCATCCTGTGACGCATGAAAAGCACCACCCGAACTGGGCGCCGGCTGCCAGACGGCGCTGGGATTCTGCTTTTGGGCATCTCGGCAATCCCGGCCGCCACCCGGGGTTCGAGGTCGGATGTCTGAGGTCAGTATTCCTGTGGCAGGCGTGGAAAAGCCCTCGGGCGCACCGGCAGAACGGCAAGATCCCGTTTCGCGGGCATCAACGGAAGGATTGCATGAGCTTGAGCAGGGCCGCAGCGATCTCGGAGTCCTTTTTCTTCATTTCATCGATCTTGCGAATGGAATGAAGCACGGTCGTATGATGCTTGCCGCCGAAATCCTTGCCGATCTGCGGGAGAGACAATCTGGTGACTTCCTTGCAGATGTACATGGCGATCTGCCTGGGCTGGGAGATGCGGCGGGCGTTGTTCTTTGACTTGAGCTGGGTGGGCTTGAGGCCGAAGTAGGTTGCGACCGCACGAATGACCATCTCAGAGGTGATCGCGCGCCGGTCCTCGGTGACGAAATCCTTGAGGACGTCCTTGGCATAGCTGATGTCGATTTCCGATGGGTCCATGCCGTCAAGCGAAGCGCGGGCCGTGAGGCGGATCAAGGCGCCTTCCAGTTCCCGGATGTTGGAACGAATGCTGCTGGCCACGTAGAGTGCGACGGGGTCAGGCAGTGCCACCCGATCCATCTCAGCTTTCTTTTTGAGGATGGCGATCTTGGTTTCAAGGTCCGGGGGCTGGATATCCGCGATCAGGCCCCACTCGAAACGGGAATGGAGCCGCTCCTCAATGGTGGGAATTTCCCGTGGCGGGCAATCGCTGGTGATCACGATCTGCTTCTGGGCATCATAGAGAGCGTTGAAGGTGTGGAAAAACTCCTCCTGGGTCCGCTCCTTGCCGGCGAGAAACTGGACGTCGTCCATGAGCAGGACATCGATGTTGCGGTACTTCTCCCGGAAATGGATGGTGCGGTCATAGCGGATCGAGTTGATGAGCTCGTTCATGAACCGCTCGGAGGACATGTAGGAGAGCCGCAACTTGGGATTCTTGCTCCTGATGAAGTGGCCGATAGCGTGCATCAGATGCGTTTTGCCGAGCCCCACGCCGCCGTAAATGTAAAGCGGATTGTAGGCCTTGGACGGCTGCTCGGCTACTGCCACGGCGGCGGCGCGCGCGAATTGATTGCTGGAGCCGACCACGAACAGGTCAAAGGTGTACTTGGGATTCAGTTGCGCGGAACCGCCGTTGCTGTTGTCCGGAGGGGGGCCAGAAACCGGTTGCGAGTCACCCGGCACCCCGGATGCCACCGCCACCTTCAGCTGGAGAGGGGAGCGAGCGGCTTCTCTGACCGCTTCGCGGATCAGATCGGCATAATTATCCAGCAGGCACTGCCTGAAGTTCTCGGTCGGAACCGTCAGGTGGAGCGCCTGGCCGTCGCATCGGTCACAAACGATGGGTCGGAACCAGGTATCAAAGCACTGCGCGTTGATCCGTCTGCCCACAACAGACAAAACTTGGGCCCAAACTTCCATACCAGGACACTCTTAGGAGAGATAAACACTAAACGAGTTATCTGGGTGATCTCCGCTGAACGTGTCAGAATTTCCACAGAAGTTTCCACAGCTGTGGAAAAGCGCACCGCCTCCCTCGGCAGGGGACTCTGCTCTGTTCCTGCTGCCCCGAAACTTCAGGTTCGAGGGATTTCAATGGCCCAGCCATCTTGCGGTGGCGCGAAGCGTTTCGACCCAACGACGGGCGTGAAAGTAACATACGGTTTGAGGGCATGCAACCAAAAAAAAACAAAAAATTTTTTGCATCGCGATGAGCTGGAAACGCACAACTGGCGCTGGTTTTCAGGCAATCGTGCCTCACAAAGCACGACGGATGCGGGTGTGGAATCGGTGCTGTTTTTCAGGTCGGAAACGGGAGAATTTCGACAGGATACCGACAAAGGATTGCGACAAAATGAGGTACGGAAAAAAACCCGGCCGGCCTCCGTGGCCCGTTTTTGAAATTTCTCGGAAGCGAGGAAAGCAAAAAAAATTATTGACACTCGATGATCAAAGAAAAAAATGGATCGTCGACGTCAAAATGATTAGAAGAGGCCCGGAGCCGCGGGTCAGGCGGTGCGGGTGAGACCTCCTCTCCCCCCATGCGGGTTTCTTTCGACGGATACGGATGCGGGCTGCCGCGACATTGCCTCCGCTGAACCACCGGAGGTACCCAAATCAGCGGCTTTCCCAATTGAGAAAATCCCGAGTACGCAGCCGCGAAGTTGTTGATTCGGTTGGGCTACGATCATGTTCACTACGCCATCCCCAGCCTTGATGTGCCGGAGGTTCCCGTGACTGCTTGGCAGCCTCGCGTTCGGGCGCTTGCGTACCTGCAGTTCGCGCCAAACCTGCAACTCGACAGCTTCCACCGGCTTTTCGAATTCGCTCGTCAACCGTGTCAGCCTGTTCAAGCGTTCTTTCACGTCGGGAGCATGCCAATTAACGTCGCGGCCAGCCTGCTCCATATCACGAAAAAGCCGCAGGTATTCGGGATCCCGAAACATTCTTACGGCATGGGCGAGTTCATGCCCCAGCACTTGCGCACAACGTTCTTTGAGCCCAAGACCAGCAAATGGAATCCAGCCGTTCGGCCGCCGGGCAATCTCCGCCACGGAGGCATGTTGGATCGCATACAGGTTGATCTCGATGGCGACGACATGCCTGCGATCGTTCACATCGGAGCTTTCGATCCTGATCTGTCCGGCCCTATCACACTCCTGTTTTGACAACTCGATGTGAATCGCATGGCCGCTTCCATCGGCTTCATGCCACAGCGCGATCAGCGTCGGATGCCTGAAGCGGCCGGAATCATTCCTGGCGAATACGAGCTCACGGACGGAATTCCACATCCGAAGCCGTGAGCCGCGGAGTCGGTCGGTGAAGATAGCATCCGCTTTGCAGGAAATGGAGCTTTCGGCACCCGTTTCTCCCATGTTTTGCGGCTGTCCGGCCCAGGCCTCTCTCGAGGCCGGGAGCAAAGCCAAAACTGCTGCCATCAGTTTGAGATTTGGCCGAAGTGCCATGGGGTCGCTCCTTTCGGGGCAGCTTCGTCCTGCCCCTGGCCCCTTAGGCGGGAAGGCGACCGGAGAATGCGTCATGAGAAAATCAAGAATCGGCGGGAATGCGTGTGCTGGGGCCGGGGGCCGGAGTGGTATAATGCGCGCAGCTTCTTACAAAGACATCATTTAGAGCTGGAGGGTTCCTTGGAAAGACCCTCTCCCCCGGAAGTCTCAGGTCTGCTGCAAGCCTGGAGAGGCGGCGACAAGGTGGCCTTGGACAGACTGGTGCCTCTTGTATACGGCGAACTGCAGCGGCTGGCACATCGCTACATGATCCGGGAGAAGGCCGGTCATAGCCTGCAGACTACGGCACTGATCAACGAGGCCTATATCCGGCTTGTAGATCTTAGCCGCATCGAATGGCGGGATCGGGCGCATTTTTTCGCAATCGCGGCCAGGTTCATGCGCCGCATCCTGGTCGATCGCGCACGGTCGCGCGCCTATCTGAAGCGGGGCGGCCGTGCCAAGATGGTATCGCTGGATGAAGCGCTGGTCGTTCAGCCGGTGTCGAGTCCGGATCTGGTCAAGCTCGACGATGCTTTGAACGCCCTCGGGGAATTGGATCCGAGAAAGGCCAAAGTCGTGGAGTTGCGGTTCTTCGGCGGCCTCAGCGAGCAAGAGACGGCGGAGGTGCTGGGGATCTCGAGAAAGACCGTGGAACGCGACTGGAGAATGGCGAAGCTGTGGCTTGTAAGCGAGATGAGCGACGGAGCGAGCGGGGATGAAAGCGGAACGATGGCGGGAGATCGAGAGGATTTGTAACCTGGTGCTGGAAGTGCCGCCGGGTGAGCGCAACGCCTTACTGGAGAAAGCGTGCGCGGGAGACGGAGCGTTGCGCAAGGAAGTCGAGCGCCTGCTCGCCCACGAGCGGAGCGCAGAGGATTTCATTGCCGCGCCCGCGCTGGAGATGGCCGCGCGCGAGGTGGCCCGCGGAGAAGGAAGCGAGTCTGGCCCGGATACGATACCAAAAACACTGCTCCATTACCGGATTCTGGAGCAGATCGGCGCAGGCGGGATGGGTGTGGTCTATCGGGCGGAGGATACGAAGCTGGGCCGGCAGGTCGCGATCAAGGTACTGCCGGAGATCTTTTCCGGCGATGCGGAGCGGTTGGCCCGTTTTGAGCGCGAGGCGAAGCTGCTTGCTGCCCTGAATCACTCGAACATCGCCGCGATCCACGGTCTGGAGGAAGACGGCGGGAAACATTTCCTCGTCCTGGAGCTCGTCGAAGGCTCAACGTTGGCTGAGCGGCTGCGCAAGGGGCGGCTGCCCGTGGATGAAGCGTTGCAGGTCTGCCGCCGGATTGCCGAGGGCCTCGAGGCGGCGCACGAGAAAGGGATCATCCACAGGGATCTGAAGCCGGCGAACGTGAAGGTCACTGCGGAGGGCGCGGTCAAAATACTAGATTTCGGGTTGGCCCGTGCGCTGCATGATCCTGTAGCGATTGCGGACCTGTCACAATCGCCGTCCATCACCGAAGAGATGACCCGCCCCGGGGTGGTGCTTGGCACGGCTGTCTACATGAGTCCGGAGCAGGCAACGGGCCGAGATGTCGACAGGCGGGCCGACATTTGGGCATTCGGCTGCATCCTGTACGAATGCCTGACGGGCAAGAGGGCGTTTTCGGGTGCAACGACTACCGAGACCGTTGCCGCGATTCTCAAGAGAGAACCCGACTGGGCAACCCTTCCTGACGAGACTCCGGCGATTGTGCGGTCATTATTGCGCCGATGCCTCCAGAAGGATCCGGGCCTCCGCCTCCACGACATTGCTGATGCCCGCCTCGAGATCGCCGAGTCCGCCGCCTGTTCCTCAGAAGCGGTGCCTGCCCGCCGGCGACACTCACTCCTGTTGCTGGGCGTTTGCGCGGCTGTCATCCTTCTCGCCGGGATTCTACTTGACCGGTTGCTGACGAAATATCTCCCTGTCGGACCTGCTGCGCCCGTGGCGAAACGCGTCATCAAGGTCGAACCGGGACATTGGCTGGATGGCTTCCGAAGAGAGCTGGAAGCGCAGCGGCCCAATCGGACGGCATTGGCAATCTCGGGCGACGGGAGCTTCATCGTTTACAGCGCGATTGAGGAGAATCCGGATGTCAAGGCATGTCCTCAATTGTATCTGAGGAGAGTCGATCAGCTTGAGGCAAAGCCCATCGCAGGAACGGAAGGCGCTATCAATCCGTTCCTGTCACCTGACGATCGCTGGGTGGGATATTGGGCGGACGGCCAAGTCAAAAAGGTTCCTGTCGAAGGCGGCGTTCCGGCAACGGTATGTAATGCCGCATCAATTTTTGGGGCAAGCTGGGGGATCGACAACAGCATCATATTTTCCTCAGACTATTATTCCGGCCTAAAAAGGGTGTCGGCTGACGGCGGGACGCCGGAAGAATTGACCTCCCCAGATCCAAAGCGAGAGGAGGCGAGCCATCGTCTTCCCTGCTTGTTACCCAATGGGAAAGCAGTGCTATTCACAATCATGCGGCACTACGCGGACACAAAACCATGGATCGCTCTTATGGATCTCAAAACGCGCCAATGGCGCACGCTTTTCCAGGATGCCGCGGACGCCCGATGTTTTCCTTCGGGATACCTGGTATTCCTGAGACAGGGAATCCTGATGGCCGTGCGATTTGATGTGGAGAGGATGCAGGCGACAGGCCAACCATACCCTGTTGCGGCGAACGTCATGCAGGCGCTGAGCGGCCTGAACGCTTACTATAACAGTGGCGCCGGTCAATTTGCTGTTTCTGTGTCGGGATCGATCAGTTACGCAACCGGAGGCATTCTGCCGCCATATGAGAATTCCCTGGTCTGGGTGGATCAGAACGGCTCGGAGCAGCCCGCCCTTCGGATCAAGCAACCGTTTTTTGCGCCGCGTCTTTCTCCCGACGGACGGCGCATCGCCTATGCATGTCCTGGAGGAGAAAGGCAGATCTGGGTATACGATATCGCTACTGGAATAAACAGCAAACTGACTGGGGAAGGAAGGGCCACCTATCCGATCTGGAGCCCAGACGGCAAGCGCGTCGTCTTCAGCTGGATGAGCTCCGGTGTGCCAAATCTGTTCTGGCAGCCTTACGATGGAAGCTCACCTATGGAACGCCTTGCAACAAGCGCGTACCAACATTATCCTGGCTCGTGGTCGCATGATTCAAGAACGATTGCCCTGGTCGAAAGCCATCCGGAAAGCGGCAATGACATCGCTTTCCTGGATACTCCCTCAGGAAAAGTGAGTCCTTATCTGTACTCACGATATCAGGAGAGCTTTCCCGAGTTTTCTCCCGATGGCCGCTGGATTGCATACACATGCAATGAGACGGGACGCGACGAAATCTACGTCAAGTCGGTTGGCGGTACTGGCGGCAAATCGCAGATCACAAATGACGGGGGCCTCCAGCCTATCTGGGCGAGGAGGAACGGCAGACAGCTTTTTTATCGGCGACAGGATCAGGTATGGGCGGTCGATATCTGGACAGAAGGTGGCTTTTCCATCAGAAACCGGCGGATGTTGTTTGAACGCCCGGGCTACGCTGCAGGCGGCCCCATCCGTTCCTATGATGTGTCGCTTGACAGCCAGCGATTTCTCATGGTCAAGCACGAGCAAAAGAAGCCCGCGCCGGTCACCGAAATGATTCTCGTGCAGAACTGGTATGAGGAGCTCAAGAGCCTCGTCCCTACCGGCAAATGACGGCCGTCAATCCTCGACGACAGCGCCTCTCCTCCGCAACTGGCCCATTCGGGCTTTTCGTGTGTTTTGTGTATTTCGTGGTTTGCGTCAGCGGCGTCAATCGAGGAGATGCGGCTTCAGGCGCTGGTAGGTGCGGGAGAGCTGTTCGGGCAGGACGCGGGTTTCCGAAACCGTGGAGACGAAGTTGGCGTCTCCCGTCCAGCGGGGCAGGACGTGCATGTGCAGGTGTTGATCGACGCCGGCGCCGGCAGCCCTGCCGATGTTGAATCCAAGATTGAAGCCTTCCGGGCGGTACTCGCGCCGCAACGCCGTCTCACAACGTTGGGCCGTCTCGAGGAAGGCGTGAAGCTCTTCCTTGGCGGCGTCGGCGAGAGACGGGATATGGCGGTTGGCGACGATCAGAAGGTGCCCGACCGTGTATGGGAACAGGTTCAGGATGACGAACAGCATCGTCCCGCGAAAAAGGACAAAATTCGCCTCGTCCTCATCCTTCCGGGCGAGAATCCGGCAAAAGACACAGCCGGTGTCGCCGGAATCAATGCTGCGGATATAGTCAAAGCGCCAGGGCGTCCACAGGCGGTCCATAGGATGCCGACCTGATCTCTCAGATATTGATCAAGTCCTTGATCTCCTTGCCGGGCTTGAAGTAGGGGACCTTCTTGGCCGGGACCGTCACGCCGCTTCCCGTCTTGGGATTCCGCCCTTGCCGGGAAGACCGCTGGCGAATGCGGAAAGAGCCGAAGCCGCGCAACTCGATTTTTTCGCCGCGCTGCAATGAATCGGTAATGCTGTCCAATACAGTCTGGACGATGACCTCGGCATCCTTTTTCGTCAAATCTGAATGACCGGCAACCTCTTCAACCAGCTCTGCTTTTGTCATTACCATTCGTCTCCAGATCATTTCCAAAGGTATTGAAAGCGTATGTGAGATTCCGAGGGATCGGAATTCAGGCCAAGTGTCGTTCGCGCGTCTCCCAACAACAAATCCAGAAAGGTGATCCTTCTCTTAACCGGCTTGATGATGCCCGGCTCACCGACGATGCCAGCGAGTTTGGCCGCGGCCGCCACGGCGTCCTGCAGCGTACCCAACTCATCCACCAGGCCGTTGTTCTTGGCCTCTTGGCCCGTGTAGACGCGGCCGTCCGCGAGTTTGCGCACAGTGTCGACGGCCAGCTTGCGGTTGGTGGCCACCGCAGCGACGAACTGGCCATACATATTGTCGATCAGACTTTGAAAGTAAACCTTCTCGGCATCGGTGAGCGGGCGCGCACCGGAGCCGCTGTCCTTGAACTCGCCGCTCTTAAAAACAATCTCCTGCAATTTTGCCCATCTCAGCAGATCGCCGTAATTGTACCATTCTGCGATCACACCGATACTGCCGGTGATGCTGCCGGGATTGGCAAAAACCCTGTCTGCGCCGCAGGCGACGTAGTAGCCGCCGGATGCGGCCACGGAAGACATGCTGACGACTACCTTTTTGCGGGTCTCAGCGCGGAACTTGCGGACAGCTTCGTAGATTTCCTGGGATGCCGCCACTCCGCCCCCAGGGCTGTTGATCCGCAGGACCACGGCACGCACACCTCCGGATTTGCCGTAATCGTTCAGCTGCTCCACGAAGTCCTTGGAATCGAGGATGATCCCCTCCAGATCGAGCACCGCGATCTGGTTGCCGCCAAAGGAGAACGAGGGGCCGCGCGCAGCGAACATCGCCATCGCCACGAGGCAGAGGACGAAAAACAGCAGGGCGCCCCCTCCCACTACGAGCCACAGCAACAGATTGGATCGCCGTTCCGGCATGAAATCCCAACCCCGCCGAAGAGCCTAGTCTGTGCTAGGCTTCTTCAGGCGCTGCAATTGTTCTCCGAGACGTTCCCCCATGGAGGCGTTACCGGAGTCGGCGGACGCCAGGTAGGAAGTGAATTCCAACCGGGGTTCCTCCTCTTTCATCGCCTTCAAGCTCAGGCCGATCTTTTTTTCCTGCAGGTTGAGCTTGATAATCCGCATCTCGACTTCCTGGCCGACATTGAGAAACTCCGTAGGCTTCTCGACGTGCTTGTCGTCCAGTTCGGACACGTGGCACAATCCTTCGATTCCTTCCTCGAGCTCGACAAAGGCGCCGAAGTTGGTCATCCGCGCTATTTTGCCGCGCACCGCCTGGCCCAGGGCGTGACGGCTGAACCAATCCTCCCAGCGGTCCGGCTCAAGCTGCTTGATTCCCAGACTGAGTTTCTGGTTTGCCGCGTCGATGCTGAGGATGACGGCCTGCACCTCGTCGCCCTTCTTGAGCACCTCCGACGGGTGCTTGATCCGCTTGGTCCACGACATGTCGGACACGTGGACCAGTCCGTCGATGCCTTCCTCGACTTCGACGAAGGCGCCGAAGTCCGTGACATTGCGCACCTTGCCCGTGATCACCGTGCCGGGGGCGTACCGTGTCTCGATGACGTCCCAGGGATTCGGCTCCGTCTGCTTCAGGCCGAGCGAAATCCGCCGCGCGTCGATATCAATATCCAGCACCACTACCTCCACCGTGTCATTGACGCTGACGATCTTCGAGGGATGCTTGACGCGCTTGTTCCAGGTCATCTCGGAGATGTGAATCAGGCCCTCGATGCCCGGCTCCAATTCGACGAAGGCTCCATAGTCGGTAAGACTGACAACCTTGCCGTTGACACGGATGTTCTTCGGGTAGCGCATGTCCGCATGCAGCCAGGGATCCTCGGTGAGCTGCTTGTACCCCAGGGAGACACGGCCATCCTCACGGTTGAACTTGATCACCTTCACTTTCAGCTTGTCGCCGACGGAGAACAGTTCCGAAGGATGGTTGACGCGGCCCCAGGACATATCGGTGATGTGAAGGAGCCCGTCGACGCCACCCAGGTCGATGAAGGCGCCGTAGTCCGTGATGTTTTTGACCACGCCTTCCATGACTTTGCCGTCCTCGAGAACTTCCAGGGTCTTGGCCTTCTCCTCCTTCATTGACTCTTCCAGAACGGCCTTGCGCGAGAGGACGATGTTGCCGCGCTTCTTGTTGACCTTGATCACGCGCATCTCGAACTCTTCACCGCGCAGGCTGTCCAGATTGCGCACCGGCCGCAGGTCAATCTGCGATCCGGGAAGAAATGCACGCACGCCGATGTCGACCGCCAGGCCGCCCTTGATGCGCTCGATGACGCGTCCCTTGACCGTTGTTCCCTCGCGATAGGCGCGCTCGATCTCATCCCAGATCTTCATCCGCTCCGCCTTTTCGCGTGACAACACAACGTAGCCTTCGGAATCCTCCGTCTGCTCCAGAAACACGTCGACGGCATCGCCGACCTTGATGCTGACCTGGCCCTGCTCGTCGGTGAACTGCGCGATCGGAATGATGCCTTCAGATTTGAAACCCACATCCACAATCACGCCGGCACCCTGAATGGCAATGACTTTGCCGCGGATCACTTCGCCCTCGGAAAAACTCTGAGTTCTCCCCTCGTGGGCAGCCAAGAGCGCTTCAAAATTGTTGTCTTCTGTCTGGTCGGCGCTATCTTTGGCATGGCGCCGAGATTGGGCGCTTTCCGCCGCAGAACCTTCTGCGGGCTTCTGCGCGTCGTTGATATCCAATGACATTCTCTCCTCCTAAAATAACCCGGGCCGGTCGGCGAACGGCTGGCTCAGGATCTTTTCAAATTCTATAATTGCTCTATGATCCGGTGGGAACAGATGCGGATTACCCGCAGGGTCTGGATGCCATTCCTGAAGACAAAGCAACGTATATCATTCCTTCGATCACGAGAAGTATAGGGAAGGATTTATACTCCGGCCGCCGGCCATTGTCAAGTACAAGCTTCCATGGAACTTAGCCTGCTTTGGATTCGAGATTCGAGGTTCGAGATTCGAAATTGTGATCTCGAATCTCGAATTTCGAATCTCGAATTGCTATAATGAAAGTTTTTGTGAGGGCTGTATGAAAAAAGATATCCATCCCAAGTACCATCCGGTAACGGTGAGCTGCGCCTGCGGGAACCAGTTCGAGACCCATTCCACCAAGAAAGAGATCCGCCTGGAAATCTGCTCTGCCTGCCACCCGTTCTTCACGGGAAAACAGAAGCTGATCGATACGGCCGGCCGCATTGAGCGTTTCCAGAAGAAGTACGGTCTGAAATAGCGCTGCCGGGCGGGTGGAGGACAAGGCCATGCCAGGTGGCGCTAAAAAGGGCTCGCCGGAGGACATCCTCGTCGGCGGGCAGGCGGTGATCGAAGGCGTCATGATGCGCACGCCGCATGCTTACGCCGTTGCGGTCCGGCGTGCGGACGGTTCCATGACCGTCAAGAAGGAGACGGTGCGCCGCCTGGCCGATCTGTGGAAACCGTTCACCTGGCCTGTCGTCCGCGGATTTTCCGTCCTGGTGCAATCTCTGGCCCTGGGGATACGCACACTCAACTTTTCCTTCAACATCGCCGTGGCCGATGCTGAGCCCAAGCCGGACGCTACGGCCTCCGGAGCGGCGGCTGCCGCTCCTCAGGACAGCGGATGGCTGCCGGTGACGCTGACGATGGCTGCGGCCGCGCTTTTTGCCATCATGATTTTTATTCTGGCGCCGCTCTATATCACGACCTGGCTGAAGAGCTATTTCGCCGCGGTCCACAACTGGTTCGTGTTCAATGCAGTCGACGGGGCGATTCGGGTCGTTTTCTTCCTCGCCTACATCCTGCTCATCAGCCGCATGAAGGACATCCGGCGCGTTTTCCAGTATCACGGCGCGGAACACAAAGTCGTGCACACCTGGGAGGCGAGGGAAGAGCTGACCGTAGAGAATGCGCGCCGGAAGTCGACTCTGCACCCGCGCTGCGGCACCAGTTTTCTGCTGTTTGTCATGGTTGTCAGCATCGTGGTTTTTTCGATTTTTAAGTTCAAGGCTTTCTGGGCTATCTTCCTGTCGCGCGTGATCCTTATCCCGGTGATTTCGGGGCTCTCCTATGAGCTGATCCGTTTGTCTGCCCCCCGGTGCAAGAGCGGCTTTTTCCGGCTCGTGGTGCTTCCGGGGCTGGCGCTGCAGCGCATCACCACCAAGGAACCGGGCGAGGATCAGCTGGAAGTCGCCATCCGCGCTCTGCAGGAGGCGCTGGCACTGGACAGTCTCAAGGCAGCCGAGGATCAGGCCGCCGCTTAGCGAAAAGGGGACATTCCGCTTTTCCAGTTCCGGAACCTGCGGGAGCCGGACAAGCACTGGAAAAGCGGAATGTCCCCTTTTCGTCATGGGGCATAAACTATAATTCCGGCGGGCACGCTCATGATCGACAAATTGAATGAACTCGAGAAGAAATACGACGACCTCAACCGTCAGCTGGCGGATCCGGCGGTCTTCGCAAATCCGGCCACCTACCAGAAATACGCGAAGGCGCACCGGGAACTCAGCGCGGTCGTCGAAAAATTCAGGGAATACAAGGACCTGCTGCACAGCATCGAGGAGACGAAGTCCATCGTGCAGTCGGATACCGATGCCGAGATGAGAAAGCTTGCGGAGGACGAGCTGCTGGCACTCGAAGCGCGGGCAGACGCCTGCCAGGAAGAGCTCCAGACGCTGCTCATGCCCAAGGATCCCAACGACGAAAAGAACGTGCTGCTCGAGATCCGGGCGGGCACGGGAGGCGACGAAGCAACCCTGTTTGCGGCCGACCTTTTCCGTATGTACAGCCGTTTTGCGGAACGCAACGGCTGGCGTGTGGAGGTGACGGAAGAGCACCTGTCCGAGGTGGGGGGATTCAAGGAGATCATTGCGATCGTGGAGGGGGAGGGCGTGTACAGCAAGCTCAAGTATGAAAGCGGTGTGCACCGCGTGCAGCGCGTGCCGGCGACCGAAGCCAGCGGCCGCATCCACACTTCCGCGGTCACCGTTGCGGTTCTGCCCGAGGCCGACGACGTCGAGATCGCCGTCGATCCCAAGGATATCCGCATCGATACCTTCTGCTCGTCCGGGCCGGGCGGGCAATCCGTCAATACGACGTACTCCGCAGTGCGCATCACCCACCTCCCGTCGGGGCTCGTGGTTTCATGCCAGGATGAAAAATCCCAGATCAAAAACCGGGCCAAAGCGATGCGCGTGTTGCGCTCGCGGTTGTATGATCTTGCCCTGCAGGAGCAGCAAAAAACCATCGCCGAAAATCGCCGCAACCAGGTAGGCAGCGGCGATCGCAGCGAAAAGGTCCGCACTTACAATTTCCCCCAGAACCGCATCACCGATCACCGCATCGGGTTGACGGTGCACAACCTGCCGGGAGTGCTGGACGGCGATATCGGTCCGATCATTGAAGCTCTGGTCACTCACTTCCAGGCTGAAAAGCTCAAGCAGGCCGTCCAGAATTGACGAACGACAGGCAGCCTGCAGCGATCAGTCCCGGGCTGCCGTTTCCATGGTAGGCATCATGGCGGTCAATCGGAAAGGTCGACAGCGCGTGGCTACCCTCTGGACCGAGCTCACCCGGGCGGAGGACGAGTTAAGGGCCGCCGGGGTGGATGGGCCGCGTTTGACGGCCGAAGTGCTGCTGGCGCATGTCCTCGGCTGGGACCGCGCGCGCGTCATCGCCCACCTTCACGACCCGCTGGCGGCTGAGGTGCGGGAGCCATTCGGGGCGTTGACGCGGCGGCGAGCGGGGGGTGAGCCCCTGCAATACCTGACCGGGCGGCAGGAATTCTACGGGCTCGTCTTTCGTGTGACCCCGGCAGTCCTGATTCCGAGGCCGGAAACCGAAATCCTCGTGGAAAAAGCCGTGGCCCTGGTGCGCAGGAGGGGGGCCCCGGTGCGTTTTGCGGATGTCGGCACCGGGTCGGGATGCATAGCGATTGCTCTGGCCCGCGAACTCACAGAAGCGACGGGCTGCGCGACCGACATTTCGGCGGATGCATTGGCCGTCGCCAGGGAAAACGCCCTGCGTCTCGGTGTCGGCAGCCGGATTGCTTTTGTGCGCAGCGACCTGCTGGCATGCTTTCCGCCGCGGCCGGTGTTTGATCTCATCCTCAGCAACCCACCCTATGTGACGGAGGCGGATCTTGCCGGGCTGCCCGGGTCGGTGCGCGATCACGAGCCTCACACGGCCCTCTCCGGCGGCGAGTCGGGCATCGAAATGCACCGGCGGCTGATCCCGCAGGCCGTGACGCACCTCGCAGCGCCGGGCCACCTCCTGCTGGAGATCGGCCTTGGGCAGGCGAAAGATGTATCAGCGTTGATCTGTCAAGCCGGCCTGGTTCTGGGTGAAATCGTCGAAGACCTGCAGGGAATCCCCCGCTGCCTCATCGCACGCACCAGCTCCGGTTTCATGTGAACCGGAAAAACCGCAGGGCGCTCAAAAAAAGCATGAGCCCGTCCTTGAGGTTTTGTAGCAGTGTGCCGAGCGGATCCGGCATCCGCGAGCAAGGATGAATGACGGTGCATTTTCGTGTAAGCTGAGAATCCGAACCCCGGTGAATGTGGCGGAACCCTGGAGAAATGACGGGGAGGACTCATGGATAAGATTCGTGTTACCGGCGGGCCGCCGCTCGCGGGCCGCGTCGAGATCAGCGGCGCCAAAAACGCGGCACTGCCGGCCATGGCGGCCGCACTGCTCACTCCGGAGGCCGTCGAACTCGAAAACCTTCCCCGCGTGCAGGATATATTCACCGCCCGACGGCTTTTGGCGGAAATGGGGGCGACGGCTGAAATCGACGCCCTTGGCACGGCACGGCTCAGGGCAGCTCGGCTGACCTCGCGCGAGGCGCCCTACGAGCTGGTGAAAACCATGCGTGCCTCGATTCTCGTGCTGGGTCCCCTCCTGGGAAGGTTCGGCTACGCGCACGTCTCGCTCCCCGGCGGCTGTGCCATTGGAGCGCGCCCCGTGAATCTCCATCTGATGGGCCTGGAGAAAATGGGTGCAAAGTGCGAAATCGTGCACGGCTTTGTCGAGGCCCGCTGCGACCGGCTGCGGGGAGCCGGCATACTCATGGATACCGTCACGGTCACGGGGACGGAGAATCTGATGATGGCCGCCTGCCTGGCTCGAGGCGAGACACAGCTCGACAACGCGGCGTGCGAGCCTGAGGTCGTCGATCTGGCCGAGCTTCTCCGGGCCATGGGTGCGCACGTCGAAGGAGAGGGCACTCGCACCATACGGATTCAGGGCGTAGACAGTCTGCACGGCTGCCGCCACCGCATCATTCCCGACCGCATCGAGGCGGGCACCTTCGCAGCGGCTGCCGCCATCACCCGCGGCAACATCGAGATCGCGAACTGCCGGCCCGACCACATGGGAGCGCTCCTGGATCAATTGGAACGCACCGGCACGGAATACGCGATCCTCGGCCCCACGAGCGTCCGCGTGTCGGGGCGCGAACCCATCGAATCCCAGGACGTGAGCACGCACCCGTATCCCGGATTCGCAACCGACATGCAGGCGCAATACATGGCGCTGATGACCCAAGGGAGTGGTACCGCAGTGATCACCGAGACCATCTTCGAAAACCGTTTCATGCATGCGGATGAACTCAGGCGGATGGGTGCAGACATCACCGTCGACGGGCGGCGAGCGGTCGTCAAGGGGGGCCGGCCGCTGAGCGGCGCCAAGGTGCTGGCTTCGGACCTGCGGGCCAGTGCCTCCCTGGTGCTGGCCGGGCTCGTTGCTCAGGGGGAAACCGTCATCGACCGCGTCTACCATCTGGACCGCGGCTACGACCACATCGAGGTCAAACTTGCCGGGCTGGGAGCCGTCATCGAACGCCTGTCATGATTCTCATTGAGGTCGTGAGGCCGCTTCTCTATGCTACAGGGCGAACATGACCAGAGTGCCCGGATGCATATTCTGTCAGATTATCGCGAGGGAACGACCGGCCCGGCTGCTCCATGAAGACGGCGAGTGCGTAGTCCTGGAAGATATCGCCCCGAGGGCCCCGGTTCACGTGCTGGTGGTGCCGCGCAAGCACATCGCGACCCTTAAGGACAGCGCGCAGGAGGACGAAGCACTCCTGGGGCATCTGCTGCTGATGGCGGTGCGGGTGGCCGGAGACAAAGGCCTCAACAGCTTCCGCACCGTCATCAACACGAACGCGGAGGCGGGCCAGACGATTTTTCACCTCCATGTCCATGTGATGGGCGGAAGAAGCATGCGATGGCCGCCGGGCTGATCCGGAAGGGTGTCTGATTATGCTGTCCCTGGGCCCAGGGACAGTTTAACCAGGCACCATGCTCACCGCCGTTCCCGCCGAGAGCGGACTGAACCATGAGGAGTCGAACATGACCTCAGAGGAAAGACCCGTGCAGATCATCGCCGACTATGGCAAGAGCTCGCCGCGGGTGTATGCCAACTATGTGCAGGTGAGCGTCTCGCCGATCGATTGCACCCTCACCTTCTGCGATGTCGTGGGGCCCACGAACGATGAGGAAGCCCTGCGCATGCAAAAAACCGGGACCTTGCCGGCGCCGGTGCGCGCAGTGCTTGTCATCCCGAACCAGATCGTCGAGGGCCTGATTCAGGCGCTCCAGGCGCAACGCGACAAGCAGCAGGCAGGCATGGGCAAGCCTAGCGGTACCACTGTCCAGTGATGTGGAGTTGCTCCGAAAATAGCGACCTCAGACCTCCGACCTTGGACTTCGGGGTCGGTATCGGGATCGGTATCGAAGGCACATCAGCTCAATCCCGAGCGTTTTCATGCCTCACGGGTGCGCCCCAGATCCATGAGGGATTGCTTCTCCTCTTGGGAGTTTACGCCATGGGGATCTTGATTCCTTTGCGGCGCGCGAAGTCCCGGGCTTCGTCGTAACCCGCATCCGCGTGGCGGGCGACTCCGATCCCCGGATCGTTGGTCAGCACACGTTCGATCCTGCGGCCCATGTCGGCGGTGCCGTCGGCTACGGTCACCTGGCCCGCATGCATCGAATAGCCGATCCCCACGCCGCCGCCGTCGTGGAAGGAGACCCATGAGGCGCCGCTGGCCGTGTTGAGCAGGGCGTTCAAAACCGGCCAGTCGGCCACGGCGTCGGATGTGTCCTTCATCGCCTCCGTCTCCCGGTAAGGGGACGCGACCGAGCCGCAATCGAGGTGATCCCTGCCGATGACGATGGGAGCCTTGATTTTTCCTAGCGCAACGAGCTCGTTGATGCGCAGTGCGAACGCGGCGCGCTCGCCATATCCCAGCCAGCAGATGCGGGCCGGCAGGCCCTGGTAGCGGATCTTCTCCCGGGCAAGCCGTATCCAGTTGCAGAGGGGCTCGTTATCGGGGAACATCTCCAGCACCAGATCGTCCGTGACGGCAATGTCCCCGGGATCGCCCGAAAGAGCGGCCCACCGGAAGGGGCCGCGCCCTTCGCAGAAAAGGGGCCGGATGTACGCCGGCACGAAACCCGGGAAATCGAGGGCATTGGCCACCCCTGCTTTAAGGGCGTTCCCGCGTATGTTGTTGCCGTAATCGAACGTGACGGCGCCGCGGGCCTGCAGGTCGAGCATGGCACGCACGTGAGTGGCGATGGAGTCCATGCTGCGGCGCACGTAATCTTCGGGATCCTCCTTGCGCAGCCGCAAGGCGTCTTCCAGGCTCAGGCCGGCCGGGATGTAACCGTTGAGCGGATCGTGTGCGCTGGTCTGATCCGTGAGCGCATCCGGGATAAATCCTCTGCGCACGAGCTCCGGCAGCACCTCGGCGCAGTTGCCGACCAGGCCGACCGACAACGCTTCCCCGGCGCGGGCCGCCTTCTCGACCAGCCCCAGGGCTTCGTCCAGATCGAAAGAGATGCGCTGGCAGTACTCCGTGCGCAGCCGCTTCCGGATTCTTTCCGGGTCCACGTCGATACCGAGGAAGGCGGCGCCGAGCATGGTGGCGGCAAGCGGCTGGGCGCCGCCCATGCCACCAAGCCCGCCGGATACCAAAATCCTGCCGCGCAGATTGCCGTCAAATCTTTGCCGTGCCATGGAAGCAAAGGTCTCGTACGTGCCCTGGACAATCCCCTGGCTGCCTATGTAGATCCAGCTGCCGGCGGTCATCTGTCCGTACATCATCAGGCCCAGGGCTTCCAGCCGGCGGAACTCCGTCCAGTTGTCCCAGTTTCCCACCAGGTTGGCATTGGCAATCAGGACGCGGGGCGCGTACTCGTGGGTGCGGAATATCCCGACGGGCTTGCCGGACTGCACGAGCAGCGTTTCGTCATTCTCGAGCTCCCGCAGGGAAGCCACAATGGCGCGGTAACAGTCCCAGTTGCGGGCCGCCTTGCCGCTGCCGCCGTAAATGATCAATTCATCGGGACGCTCGCCGACATCCTCGTCGAGATTGTTCATGAGCATGCGCATGGCGGCCTCCTGATGCCAGCCCTTGCAGCTCAAGGTGCGCCCCCGGGGCGCTCGGATCCGGTTTGTGGAATCAGCAGACGGCATGATGGCCTCCCGCGGCGAACGGATGAAAAACACAGGACGACAGCGGCATGCTAGTACATTTATGCGAAGCCATCAAGACAACGTGGGGTGCTGCCGCGGTTCTCACACCGACACTTGGAACCAGACCACGAAGACCTCAAAGAAACCATCGCGGGATGCCCGATTGAGACGCTCGAGGATGACGAACGGAACGTCCTCCTGCCGGACTGCCGGGCGCCTTTTCCGGGGAACAATGGTATGATCCAGTCGTGTAAAAGAAAATGGCGTTGGCCGCTCCCGGTGGTTTACGATGCAGCCTGAACAACGAGGATGATGAGTGTCGTGACGACCATCTGAAGCATGTGTTGGAGAGACTATGACCACCTTGATAAAGAACGGAACCATCATTACGGCGACAGATCAGTACAAGGCCGACATACTGGTCAAGAATGGCGTCATTGCCGAGATCGGCAAGGAGATCTCCAAGATTGCCAGCGAGATCATCGATGCGGCAGAGAAATGGATCCTGCCCGGCGCAGTCGACGTTCACACCCACCTCGACACCCAGGTCGACGGCATGACCACGGTCGATGACTTCGAAACCGGCACCGCCGCCGCCGCTGCCGGCGGCACCACCACGGTGGTGGATTACGCGCAACAGCAGCCCGGCGCAACGCTGGCGCAGACACTGGAGGCCTGGAAGGCCAAGGCGGAACCGCGGGCGGTGGTTGACTACGCGTTCCACGTGGCGCTTGCCGAGGTGAATGACGCGGTTTTGAGTGAAATTCCCGCAATGGTGGAAGCGGGCGTCACTAGCCTGAAAATCTCGCTCGATGGGATCGGCGAGCGCCGCATCGGCGATGCCGCCATCATGGAATTTCTGCAGCGGACGGCGGCTGCGGGCGCTCTGGCCTGCGTGCATGCCGAAAACGGAGAAATCATTGATCTGCTGGGGCGGCGCCTGTCGGCGGAAGGTAAGAGCGCGGCGAAATACCTGCCGGCGTTCCGGCCGCCCGAGGCGGAGGCGGAAGCGGTCGCGCGCGTCATCGCGCTGGCCGATCTGGCTCACGCGCCGGTCTATTTCACCAACATTTCCTCAGCGCACGCGCTCGAGAAGATCAAATCGGCTCGAGACCGCGGCCAGGCGGTTTACGCGGAGACGTGCCCTCATTACCTCATTCTCAACAGCGACCGCTACGAAGAAAGCGAAGCCGTCAAGTACTACGTGACGCCGCCGCTGAGGCCTGTCTGGCACCAGGAAATACTCTGGAAAGGACTCCAGTCGGAGGACATTCAAGTCATCGGCAGTGATCATACTGCCGTCAACTACGCGGGCCAGAAAGACGTCGGCAACGAGAACTTCTCCCTGGCGCCGCGAGGCTTCTCCGGGGTTCAGGAACGCCTGGGAGCCATCAGTTCAGCCGGTGTCCAGAGCGGCCGCATCTCGATCCATCGCATGGTGGATCTGCTCTGCACTACGCCGGCCAGGCTTTTCGGCCTGTTTCCCCGCAAGGGAAGCCTGGTGGTGGGCAGCGATGCCGACCTCGTGATCTATGACCCCCGGACCGATCAGATCCTGTCGAAGGCAATGGCGCTCTCCCGGGTCGACTACTGCGCCTTCGAAGGATTCAGAACCCACGGATCACCCTGGCTGGTGATCCAGCGCGGCAAGATCATCGCCCGGGAAGGCAAGGTGATGGGCCGGCCCGGAGGCGGAGAATATCTGCCGCGCAGCAGCAAGTACGGAATATGAAGGTCGGGGCGGGACGGCTTGGCGACGATCAGTGAGCCGGGAGTCAGAAAAGGGAAGGATTCCTTGTGCTGGCAGGGGGATCAGAGACTTCTAATGGGCCACCGGATCCACAACAGGATGGTCTTACTTTTTCATGGGTAAAGGAATCTCAACAAGGACCTTCCCGCCCCTTATGTTGGTTCGTTCCATAAGCGGAACGGCTAGATTGAGGACAGCCATCCCAGGACCAATCCATATTGGACCTCCAGTCGTCCCACCTTAGGAAACAACGCCCTTGCCCCGCCCCCTTTCTTGTCTGGCGCAGTCATGTCATCATAATCACTATCACAGAGATAATTCGGATCTTCATATGTGATCAACATACCAAATGTTCGCTGAAGCGTATCCGCAGCCTTTGCCAGCGGCCGTCTGCCTTCAATCGCCAGAGTACGCGCCGACTGAGCATGTAGGTGAAATACCGGCATCGCAAGAAGCGCAGCAGCAATTGAAACCACATATGACATGCTGATCTTCATTTTCATTGTCTTCGCTCCGACCTCACGATGCCAGGGACATCTTTCAGGGCTTCCAGCACGAAGGTCAGCTGTTTGCCGCGCAGCAGATAGCAGAGATGCTGTTCCCAGAGCTTCCGCACGAAGCGCATGGCCGGCAGCCGGTTGTCGAGATTCACCAGCCATTGTATGCCGAGAAACTTCCAGATCGATGCCAGCTCGACGTGCCTGCTCTTGATGCGGAATCGAGAATCCGTGTAGTAGTTGGTGTGGTATGCGGGCTCGAAATAGTTGAAGGAATATGAGTTCAGGTGCCACTTGTGGGTGGGATCCTGCCAGGAAATGGCATCGCTGTGATGCGGAGTGATGACGACAACGCGGGCGTTGGGACGGCTGATACGGTGGATCTCCTCCATCACGGCCAGGATGGAATCAAGGTGCTCGATGATGTGGATCGCGTAGACCTCGTCAAAGGTGTTGTCGGCAAACGGGTAGGGCCGGCGGTTGAGGTCGTGAACGACATCCACGCCGGGCAAAGGTATCCGGTCGATGCCGATGGCACCGGGATGCTTGATTCGACCGCAGCCGAGTTCGAGGATTTTCGGCCGCGGAGTTTCATCCGCGCCCGTCAAGACAGGCATTCCTCCTTGTGCCAATTGCTTCACCTGCGCGCGCCGGGTGTGCTATTTTAGCTTTGATGAAAAAGTGCTCCCGCTGCAGCAATTTCTTCCCGGATGCTTTCGCCTATTGTCCCATAGATGGGGCGGAGCTTCAGCCGGAATCCGGCGAGGCGCCTCCGGCGGCAGCGTACCCTGCCGAGCCGGCACAAATCAAGATCCGAACGCTGATGCTCGGCATGGGCATCCTCGTGCTGACGGGAGTCATCTGCTTCATTGCCGTCTTTTCCTACAACTATCTGAAGCCCAAGTACGGCAGCCTGGTGGTGAAGACCACTCCGCCCGGCGCCACGATTCTGGTGGATGGCAAGCAGCGCGGCGCCTCCCCGGTAGCGCTGGGCGAGCTCAAATCGGGCGGCCACCAGGTGAAGGCGATCAAGGACGGATACGAGGAGTTTGTGCAGCAGGTCGAGGTCATGCCTTACTCCACGGAAAACGTGCACCTGGCCCTGAAACCGCTGGTGGCCGTGTTGACCAACGAGCAGCTGGCGGAGTTGGAGTCATGGAAGAAAAAGCTGGAAGTCGCCCAGAAAGAAAACATCCTGCTGCCGCCGCCGGATGACTACAATGTCCTCTACTTCGCGAACCGGATCCTGGCCATCGACCCTGCCAATGCGTACGCTGCCGATGTCAAGGCCAAGCTTGCCGAAAGCGTGCGCCAGGTTGCAGACCTCGCCTATGCGCGGGAAGACTGGCTTTCCGCCGAAAAGGAGTACCAGAACCTCGCCCTCATCTACCCCAACGACATAACCATCAATGAACGCCTCGCCGACATCTCGGCCAAGCTGGACGCGAGCGTGAAAGACCGGGAGAAACAGATCGAGGACTGGAAAGCGAAGGCAGAGGCGGCCTTCAAATCCGGCTCGCTTTTACCCCCTGAAAAGGAAAACGCCTGGGACGCGCTGCGTAACATTCTGCGCCTCGACAAAAAGAACGTTTACGCGCTCGGCGCCGTGGCCCACCTCAGGGAAGTGATGCAGAACCGGGGAGACACAAAACTCAGCGGCGGCGACCTGCAGGGGGCTCGGAATGATTTCAGGCTGGTCCTGCAGTATTTCCCGGATGACAACTACAGCAGCTCCCGCCTGACCCTGATCGAGGCCAGGCTGGCGGAAAACGCCCGGACCGACACCCTGAAAGTCCAACGGCAGCAGGAAGAACAGCAGCAATCCCGCGATCGGCTCACCAACCTGCGCATTTCCGCCCTTACGGCCTATCGCGCCGGTGTGCGGGCTAAGGCGCTGGCGGAATGGCAGGAATACCTGAAGCTGGAGCCCAACAGCGACGAAGCCTATTTCTACCTCGGCGCCATCTATCTGGAAGAAAAGCAGCTCGACACCGCCATCCTCAATTTCGAGAAGTGCGCATCCCTGAATCCCAATAATGCGTACGCCCACCTCAATCTCGGTATCCTCTACGACCGACACCGGAGCGATCTGGCGCAGGCTACGGAGCACCTGGAAAAAGCGAAGGCGCTCGGGGGGGTGGAAAAGTACACGCCCGAGCGGATTCAAGGGATGATCCGGGATCTTCAGGAGCGCGCCCAGCTGGATACCATGCAGGCGATCCCCTTCGCCGTGGAGCATAAGCATGTGTTTTCAAGCTGCCGCGGCAGCCTGCGGATTACGGATCAGGGGGTCGAATTCAAGACTACGGAAACGGACCACAGCTTCTTCGAGACCTACTCCAACCTGGGCAGCTTCGGGGTCAATGGCGACGAGGTCTCGATTCGCACCCGAAACAACAAGAAGTACAACTTCCGCCTTCTCAAGCCGGGCGATGCCGACAACGTGCGCCGCCTGGCGGCACGCCACATGAAGGGCTCCGACGCTCAGTTCTGATGCGCCTCCAAGGCAGCAGAGTTCGGAGCGGGCTGCCTGAGGGCTAAAGCTGCTTGCGGCCGCCGTACTGCGCTTCCCGCGTGGATTCATCCCGACCCGGCGAGCCGCGGCGCGCCCGTCGGAACAGGCCGACTATGCCCATGAGCAGGGAACCCAGGACCGCTCCCAGAAGCAGCGGGATCGGCAGCAGGTAGCTCCGAACCTGGCGCACAAGGTTGGCGGATTCGATGGGGGGCTCAGTCTGGAGCAAGGGAATCTCGTCGCCGTTTTTGTTGATTAGCCGTGCTTCGAGGAGAAGGCGGCCGTCCTGGGCGCCGACGTTGCGAATGCTCCAATTCCATACGGCGCGGTCCCGCTCGCCGATCTCCTGCTGCAGGCCTTCCTTCGCGGGCTTCACCTCCAGCGTGTCGGTGCGGGAGATGAGATTCACGCGGAGCTTCAGTCGGTCGCCCAGCGATTGCAGGAGTTGCCGTTCGGCAGGAGTCACGCGCACATAATCGATCGATTCCATGGCGAAGGAGGCCTCGCCGCTCAGCTCCTGGTCGGCGTTCAAGCGTTCCGGGAGGCGCCATTCGAAGGAGCCGAGCAGGACATCTCCCAGGAAAGCCTGGATCCGGCCCGACTGGATGCCGCCTTCCGTTTTTGTCTCAGCCAACCGTGTGCTGAGGTTCGCAACCGACAGCGAGACATTTTCCAGATTATCCCTTTCCTGCTTCAGCAGGATGTATTGACGGGCGAGCGAGTCCTCCTTCGAAGTCAGAGTGGCGATGGTCTCCTTCATCTTCTGCACCGAATTCCGCAGGTCCTGGTTCTCGCCGGACAGCCGCGCATTGTCCGCCTGTTGCCTTTCGAGATTGGTGCGCAACGATCCCCTTTCGCCGAGCAGATCCTCGTTGTCCTTCTGAAGCTTCTGCATCACCTGGCCGAGCTCGGAGATCTGAGCCGCCAGGTCCCTGCTGGTGTCCACCTTGATTTTCAGGGAACGTTGCAGGTTGGCCAATTCCCGCTGCGAGTTCTGCGAAGCCCCCTTGACGTTGCGCAAATCGTCGCCGAGACGCAGCAGCTGTGCTGAAGAGCTGTCGATCTTTTCCTGCAGCGCCGCAGCCTGGTTGCGCAGACGGCCGATTTCGGTCTGCTGATTTTTGGACTCCGACTCCAGCTTCCGGTTCTCGGTCTGGGCCTGGGAGAGTTGCCTGCCGAGGTCCTGATTCCTGTTCTGGAGGTTTTCAATATCGCGCAGGGCATCCTGGTAGGCCGGCAGGCGCGGCGCCACATACTTCAGGACCGTTTCCCGGTTCGTGCCCGACGTGACCGCGATCGCGCGCGCCGCACGGTCAAACTCCTGTTCGACAAACACGCGCTGCGCATCTTCCAGCTCCGTATACCTCAGCCCCTCGGTGAAGGTGGCTGCCAGGGCGCTGTCGAAGACGCCGCTGTTCGGGAAATTCTCCTGCAGGGGGCTGTCAAAACGGAACACGAGTTCGACCGTGATCGCGCCGGCGATGGCCCCGAGTTTGAATTTGATCTCCTCTCCGCCAAAGTCGATGTTAAGCACACGGACCTGATCGCCTACCTTAAACAGCGGAGTTCCCGCGAGAGCCAGATCGTGCCGGAAAGTCTGCCCGGTAATGGTTACAAACTGCCTCTCTGAAAAGATCGGTGACTTCAGGAAGAGCGCCTTGTTTTCATAATTACTGCGGTAACGCTCCTGGATCACCCTGCTGACCGCGGCATGCAGGGAGCTCGCGAGGAGCGCGGGCAAACATGCGGCGATCAGCGCCTTTTTCATCGTAGTGAGCCTTGATTTCATAGGACCCGCCCGGCAACGGTTCGTTGGACAATGCACGTCGGAGCCTGCGTGCCATATTGGATGATATCACATCGAAGAAATGCGCAGGGCCACAGACAACGGGGCGGAACCTGCGTCGGTCGACGTTGCCCACGCGGGCGATTCCGATTGCAGTCAGACCCATCGGGCCTGCATGCCCGCACCCAAATCCGCCGGTGAATCCGCCGTGCGCTCACGCCCGCCGCAGAGCTTGAAGCGGTTGTCGCCCGCATGTTATAAGTTCAACGTTCCATGGCGGATTTCGAACAGAAACGACAGGTGACGATTGGGAATCCAATTCGGCAGCCAGACCCACCAGGGGCGCGTGCGGACCTCCAACGAAGACTGCTTCGTGGCGAATCCCGGCACCGGCCTGTTTCTGGTGGCGGACGGCATGGGCGGACATGCGGCCGGCGAAATCGCCAGCAGGCTGACCGCCACCACCATGGATGATATGGTGACTGCCAAGGGGTCTGCCGGGGAGTCGCCCGCGGAAATACTCCGGCTCGCGACCAAGGCAGCCAATTCGCGCGTTCTCGAGGCACAGCGCAAGGATCGGTCCCTCGCCGGGATGGGCAGCACACTGACGGCTCTCCTGGTCCGGGGCACCTGCTATTCCATTGCGCACGTGGGCGATTCACGCGCATACCGGCTGAGAGATGGAACTCTCCAGCAGCTGACACGCGATCACTCGCTGGTCTGGCACCTGTACGAGAACGGCGTGCTCGATAAAACCGATCTGGCCAGGCACCCGCAGAAGAACCTGATCACGCGCTCGATCGGCTCACATCCGCAGGTCGACATCGACATCGAGGAAGGAGAGGGCCGGGCCGGAGACCTTTACCTTCTCTGCTCCGACGGCTTGACGGATGGGGTCTCGGACGAAGGCATACAAAGGCTCTTGAGCGCATCCCCAAAAACGCCCCAGGAGATGGCGGACAATCTTGTGAACGCGGCAAACGAAGCGGGCGGGCCCGACAATATCACGGTCGTGGTCGTCAAGCTGGACGACGGCAGCCGGCAAGCCTGAGAGCCGGACGTGCCCGGCCGGCAACGCGGCTCCCCTGATGCTCCTGCCCGGTCCTGAAGGATCCAAACCCAACTGTCATGTTCGTGAATGAGATCTTCTACAGTATCCAGGGTGAGTCCAGTTTTATGGGCTTCCCCTGTGCTTTTATCCGGCTGGCCGGATGTGACCTGCGTTGCTCCTATTGCGACACGGAGTATGCTTTTGAGGAAGGGCAGGAGAAATCCATCGCCGAAATCCTGGACGCGATCGCCCCGTTCCCGGCGAAACTCGCGCTGGTGACGGGCGGCGAGCCGCTGCTCCAGAGGGATACGCCGGCGCTGTTGACGGCTCTGCTGGATCACGGTTACACCGTCTGTCTCGAAACGGGCGGCCATCTGCCCTTGAAGGGAATCAATCCGCGCGTGCACAAGATCATGGATGTGAAGTGCCCTTCGAGCGGAAGGCATCAGCACAACGATCTCGAAAATGTTCAATATCTGACCGCGAAGGATGAGGTGAAGTTCGTGGTCGGCAATCGGGCGGATTTCGACTGGGCCTGCGACTTCATAATCCGCTGTGGCCTGCCCGCCCGGGTCGGTGTCGTGCTTTTTTCCCCGGTCTATCATACCGTCGCGTACAGCGATCTGGCCCGCTGGGTGTTGGACTGCGGGCTGCCGGTCCGCATGCAACTGCAATTGCATAAAATCATCTGGCCCGGCGTTGTCCGCGGCGTTTGAGTCGAGACGGGCGGGCACTTCATGCGAAAACGACACATGGCGATGAACTCCTGGGACCTTGTCTCCCGGGCGCGGGCGTGCCTGCGCGGGGAACGGGGCGCGCTGCACACCGGAGCACCGTTCCGGGTGGCGCTGTGCTATCCGGGTCCGTACCCGGTCGGCATGAGTTCCCTGGGGTTTCAGACCATTTATCGGGAAATCCATCTGCATCCCGGCGCCGGCGCTGAGCGGACTTTCCTGCCCGAAGATGCCGAAGACTACCGGCGCCTGCGCGTGCCGCTGTTCACCTGCGAGAGCGAGACGCCGGTGGCGGATTTCCCCGTCGTGGCTTTTTCGATCTCTTTCGAATTGGAAATCACCGGGCTCCTGGAATTGCTGTCGCTGAGCGGAATTCCTCAGCTGCGCACAGACCGGACGGCGAGGCATCCCCTCATTATTGCCGGGGGGCCCCTGACGTACTCGAATCCCTTGCCGCTGGCGCCCTTTGTGGATCTGATATTCCTCGGTGAGGCCGAAGAGCTGATCCACACCTTCCTTGATGCCGCGTCGTCGACGGGCCGGGCGGAGCTCCTCAGCCGATTTGCGGCACTCCCGGGTTGCTACGTGCCCGGCCTTTCGGACGGCCTGCCGCCGATTGCGCGTGCCCAAGAGGACCGCCTGCCGGCCCATTCGCAGATCACCACCCCAAACGCGGTGCTGCGCTCGATGTTCCTGATCGAGCCTGAACGCGGATGCTCGCGCACCTGCACATTTTGCGTCATGAGGGGGACCACCAATGGCGGCATGCGGCTGGTGGCTCCGGAAAAGGTTCTGGCACTGATTCCCGGCGATGCAAGGCGTGTCGGCCTGGTGGGTGCGGCAGTCACCGATCACCCCCGGATTGAAGACCTGGTGGGCGACATCGTGAGAAGCGGGCGCGAGATCGGCATTTCGAGCCTGCGCGCGGATCGCCTGAGCGAACAACTGATGGGGCTCCTGCGCCAGGGGGGCTGCCGGACGCTGACCACGGCGGCGGACGGTGTTTCGCAGAGGCTGCGCGACTCCGTGCAGCGCCGGACGAACGAACAACATCTGATCCGGGCTGCCGAGTTGGTCCGGAAATACCATCTCGAGCGCATGAAGCTGTACGAAATCATCGGCCTTCCGGGCGAAACTCCCGCCGACATCGATGAGCTCGTGCGGTTCTCTCTGGAGCTCGCACGCATCGTCCCGCTGTCGCTGGCTATTTCTCCCTTCGTTGCCAAACGCAACACGCCGCTGGATGGCGCTCCGTTCGAGCCGATCCCCTCTCTCGAAGGGAAGCTGGCCAGGCTGCGCGCCGGGGTGAAAGACAAGGTGGATATCCGCTCCGTCTCCGCGCGCTGGGCGTGGGTCGAGCATAAACTGGCCCAAGGCGGCGAAGCCGAGGGCATCGCCGCGCTTGAGGCCTGGCGCGGCGGCGGCGACTTCGCCTCCTGGAAACGCTCCCTGAAGGATGCAACGAGGACCCCATGATCACACCGGGACATCGAACACCCTTGGCCTGTCTGGCTGCCGCCGCCTTGCTGCTCCCGTCCGGCGTTGCTGTTGAGAAGAAAGCCGTCCGGCTGGAAGGCAAATACCACATCACATCCTCGGGGCAGGAAATCGGCGTCGAAACGTACGTGCTCGAAATCTCCGCGGATGGTGTCAGGAGCACGTCGCAGCTCGACTTGCGCAATCCCGGCGCCGGGCCGAAAAAGGTATCCCTGGGAACCAGGCTGGAGACGGACGCCCGGTATGTGCCGCGCGACTATCAGCTCGAGAGTGAGGTCGACGGCGAGAAAGGTACAATCCGTGGCAGCTTCGCCCCCAATCAGGTGATCTTCGAGTACAGCGTCAAGGGCGTGTCCTTCAGGAACGGGCTGCTGCTCGGCGGCCAGTACACGATTCTCGATACCAACGTATTCCACCACTTCATCTTTCTGGCCCGCCTCTTCAAGTACAATGAAGGGAAAACACCCCAGAAATTCGAGGTTCTGATCCCCCAGGAGAAGGACACCGGCACGGTGAGCGTTACAGAGCTCAATAAAGAAACCATGCTGATCAAAGGGAAGAAAGCCAGCGTGACGCATCTGCTGCTGGACTCGGGATCGCTACAGATACACCTGTGGATAGACGGCGACCGCATCCCGCGCAAAATATCGGTTCCCGGCAAGGGAATCGAAGTTCTGCACGGCGATTAGGGCAGTTCCACGCGGGGCTACTTCTGCCTCGGATTGACGAAATCCTTCGGATACACGCTGCCATACGGCGAGTATTTCCGCAAAGTCAGCCAGTATCCTTCTTCCGTCGCCGTGATTCCGAAATCCGCAGTGCTGAATTCCATGACCCGCGTCTTAACGGGCGGCAGCATGGCCTTGGGGCCTGCGTGGTAGGAGCGCAGAAAACACTCATCGAACAGCTGCTTGGCAGCCGTGAACGCGTCTTCATTGGCAGCCTTGGTCAGCTGCATCTTGCCGAACACTTCCTCATAGTCCTTGGGATGAAGCCGCATATAAACCGTCTTGAAGGACGTCTTCAGCGGGTGGGATCCAAATACGGTCTTGAATTTATCTTGGACGGGCTCAGGAGCCTCAATGGTGACGGAGCCCTCTCCCAGGACCATGAGCACCGTCACTCCCTCCTCCGTCCGGCAGAGTGCCAGAAATCCCTTGGGCGATTCGAACGAGGTGTAATCACCCTGAAACTTCAAATTGCTGTAGCTGTAGATCTCATCCTTGCTGACCTGGACGTCGTAGAATTTCGCTGCCTGCGGCTGCCTGGCCAGCAGCAGCGACGACGAGAGCAGGGTGATCATCACGGCAAGTTTTGTGCGCAGGCCCAGATTACCTTCGGGCATCATCTTCGCCTCCTCTTCCGGCCAAGAGATCCGGCCGGCAGTTCCAGCCGGAGGCCGGGGTATTTGGCAAGAACGCCAAAGATTGCACTAATGCCTAACCGTAGTATTTGCTCCAAATTACTGAAAACAGGCCGAACTGTAAAGGGAAAAGGGGAAATTCCGGCCTTCCTGCCGCACTGTGGTTGCGGCCACATCCTCATGAAAAACCGGAATATCCCTTTCCCATCATCGGTAGTAGACTTTGCGGGCCAGCCTGTCGGGATCCATCAGCAGGCACGTGAGGCGTCTGAGCGCGGACTCATAATCTCCGGATTCATCCACTTCCACGTAGTTCAGGCGTCTCTTGTTCGCTGCCAGCCAGCGGGCCACGATCTCCGTTTCCCAGTCTTCCCTTCTTATCGGCCTGACGCGCCGCGTGCCGTAATAGACAGTCCGGATCCTGGAACTGAGTTTCTTGGATGGCGGGCGCCCCAGCGGGGCCGACTGCCGGGCCACGAACGCACCGTCCTTCACCATGTAAACCTGTGCCTCGTCGCCCACAGGAACCAGGAGGAGAAGGTTGCGCTCGCTGCCGTAGCGGCCCGGCTGTTCATGCACCCCTGTCTGCATGTTTACGGGCGGGCGGAAATCGCGGATCATGCGCATTTCCAGCAGCAGAGCTTCAACGCCGGTGGCACAGGTGACAAACTCGAGAGAGTGAAGCTGGCCGTGAATTCTGGCAGCTTTTGCGTCCTTGAGCGCGCGCGATGTAAAGTAGGATCGAACCCGGCGGCGCAAATTGTCGGCCTTGCCGACGTAGATGATTTCGCCGCTCCGGTTTTTCATCAGGTAGACGCCCGGAACCGCCGGAATGCGTGCCAGGAAGTCGCGGTCGAAAGCAAAGCCTGTGAAATCCACTGCGGCGCTTCCCGCCTCGATCCATCGCTTGAGCTCGGTGAGATTGCCGCGCAGGCCGGCCGGAACGGCATCCAGGAGGCTCTGCCACAGCTTTGCCAGGAATCGTGCCATAACGGCTGGCTTTTCGGCGTCGGGTGCAGGCAGGCCCAGGATCGGTGCGGCGTCCTCCGGAGAGTGCAGCGGCTGCGCATGGGGCAGTGCACGAGCTGCCAGTGCGCGCAGCACCAGGGATTCACCCTCCCAAGCCGGGAGCCCGCCGGTGCGCAGTAGCCTGCCCCACAGGCTTCGCTCCTTCGCGCTCCATACGAGCAGCAGATGACGATCTGCAGCCGAGCGTGCCGCGCGCAGGGCAGGAGCCTCATCTTCTGAAGCTGCCCCGGTGCGGAGAAATTCCCGCGCGGACCCGTCTTCAGGCAGATAAATCGCTCCGCGATAACAGCCCGGATGCCTTCTGTCCCATTGCAGATGGAGCGCGGCAACCTTGACCGGACGCGGGATTGGCGGCGAGGTGAGCTGCCAAAGGCCGTGGCGCTCGCAGAAACGCGGATCCCCTCCCAAGATCCCTCTCAAGACCTTGTCGGCAGCGAAGGAGTTGGGCGACCGGATGTTCAGGAGCTCCCGCAGGATCTGCTCAGCTGGAAGAGCGGTGCCGGCTTTTTCCAGGTAGCTTGCTATCCTGTCTCTCATTTCGACACGCACACACCAGCGCCTTTTTGACTCCATTGTAGGAATTCGCAGCATGCTCCGTCCAGCAGAAGTTGCTCCGGATCCATGGCGCTCCGGCGGCAGCGAGGATAACAATGATTGGAACTACCATGGATCCATCACGTAAAATGTAGTTTGAAGGCAATGCAATTTGGAGGTGTTTCCATGGCCGATGAAAATGGCGGAAAAGGAAGTGCATACAGCCGTTTTGTATCTTTTTTCGTAGTATTGGTGGTCTTGGGCTTGGGGATAGGAATTGGCACCCTGATATCCTACAGGGTCGGGGCCATTGGCCCCGGGGACAGCCAGTTGAAGATTGCGAGCGGGACGTCAACGCCGGCGAGCGGGGCTGCGCTGGCGCTGTCGCAGGCATTTGAAGAAGTGGCGAAACGTGTCGGCCCGTCAGTGGTCAACATCAATACGGAAGAAGTGATCGGACCGCGCACACCCCGTTCGGGGCGCAACAACCAGCAGTTGCCGGACTGGTTTCAGCAGTTCATGCCCGATATGCCGCAGCAGTATACGGTCAACAGCCTGGGTTCCGGCATCATTGTGGATCCCAAGGGGTACATCATCACTAACAATCACGTGGTGGAAGGCGCATCCAAGATCAGTGTGACCCTGAAGGACGGCAAAGAATATAAAGCGCGGGTCATCGCCGGCGATGGCCTGTCGGACATCGCCGTGATCAAGATCGACGGCGACAAAGACTTTCCCGCCGCCAGGATCGGCGACGCCAAGGCGATGAAGGTGGGAGACTGGGTTCTCGCCATCGGCAGCCCCTTCGGGCTCGAACAGACCGTCACCGCGGGCATCGTCTCCGCGATCGGCCGCGTGTTTGAGCAGGCGCAGGAGACGGCGATGCTCTTCAACGACTATCTGCAGACGGACGCCTCCATCAATCCCGGCAACAGCGGCGGCCCGCTCGTCAACATGAGCGGCGAAGTCGTCGGCATCAACAGCTTCATCAGCACCGCAAGCCGGCAGGCCGCAAACGCCGGCGTGGGATTCGCGGTGCCGGCGCACATTTTTGTCGATGTGTACAACCAGATCCTGGAAAAAGGTAAGGTGAGCCGCGGCTGGCTCGGCGTAAACATGAACACCAACTTTCCCTTCACGCCGGCGATGGCCGAATACTTCGGCGTCAAGCAGGGCAGCGGCGTACTCATCACCGGGCTGATCGATGAAAAGGGGAATCCGTCAGACACGGGTCCGGCCGCTAAGGCCGGCGTCAAGGCGGAAGATGTCATCATTGAATTCGATGGAAAGAAAATCAGCGGAGTTCAAGACCTCCGCCTCGCCGTGGCCAACACACCGCCCGGACGGAAGGTGAGTGCCAAAGCCGTCCGCTTCGGCACCGTGAAAGATCTTGCCGTGACCGTGGCGGAGCGGACGGTGGAGGACAGTCAGACGCAGGCGGGCGGCTTCAGCTTCGAGGAGAAGCAGGAACCCAAGACCGAGATAGGCCTGACCATCGACAACGTTCCCGCGCGCATGGCGCGCGACTACAACATCGAGGGCGGGGCCATGGTGCTTACGGTCAATCCCGGCAGCCTGGCGGAAGAGGCCGGTCTCAGGTCGCGCAGCCAGCTGGGCTTCGACGTGATCGTCGCCGCCAACGGCAAGAAGATCGATGTGTTCCAGGACATGGTCGCCATTCTCAAGGAGTTGAAGAGCGGCCAGTCCGTGGTCATAAAACTGCTGCGCTACGCGGTCACGCAGCAGGGCGCCGTTCCCAGCACCTTCTATACCAGCCTTACCAAACCCTGAATCAGCTCGGCGGGGAACGGGCAGAGCACTCTGCCCGCTCCCCGCGCTCCTCCTCAATCCCAAGGCTGCTCCGAAAATAGAGAATGGTAGGTGGCATCGTGATCGTGGTCGTGATCGTGATCGGCTTTTAGTCCCTACAAACTACCGATTACGATCACGATCACGAGCTACTCGTTGCGATCGGCATTGCCCGGCTGATATTTTCATGCGTCACCGGGTGCGCCACGGCCCATGAGAAGCTGCTCCGAAGATAACGACCTCCGACCTCCGACCCCGAACATCTTTATGTGTCACCGGGTGCGCCGCAGGACACTGGATCACCGCATGCTCTCCGATGATTTGAAATCAGCGTGTCAAAAGGCTATGCTGATCGCCTTGGCTGCCGCGAGGCCGGCACAGGCCGCTCCCGGTGCCGGCGAGGGCCGCCCTCGCCATTTGCCAACCATGAGGAGATTCCATGATTGAGCCATCCGCACGCACTCAAAAAGTTGAGTATGCCATTCGCGACATCCTGCTGATAGCCGAGCAGGCTAAAGCTGCCGGCAAGCAACTCCTTTATCTGAATATCGGCGATCCGATTGCCTATGACTTCAAAACGCCGCGGCACATGGTCGAGGCCTGTTATCGGGCGCTGCTCGAAAACCACACCGGCTACGCGAATTCCTCGGGCCTGGCGGAAGCGCGCGAGGCGATCGGCAATTCGATCCGCCGGAAAGGGATCACGAGCTGGCTCGATCTGTTCATCACTTCAGGGGCATCTGAGGCGATCGAACTCTGCTTGACGGCATTGGTCAATCCGGGAGAGGAGGTGCTCACTCCGGCACCCGGCTATCCCTTGTATTCGGCCGTGCTGGCAAAGCTGCAGGCACAGAATACTCCCTATTACCTCGATGAAGAGAATAACTGGGAACCGGATGTGGCGGACATCAGGAAGAAGATCACTGCCCGGACGCGCGCCCTGGTTTTGATCAATCCCAACAATCCTACCGGCTCGAGATATTCACGGGAAGTGCTGACGGAGATCGTGAAGCTCGGCCTCCAGCATAACCTGGTGATATTCTCCGATGAGATTTACGACAAGCTGGTGCTCGACGGCGACGACAGCATCTCGATCGCGTCGCTCTCCGACGAGGCGCCGATCGTCACGATGAACGGGCTCTCCAAGAGCTACCTGGTGCCCGGATTCCGCATCGGCTGGGCCGTCGTTACAGGAAAGAAGAAGGAGATGGCGGGCTTCATCGATGCGATCAACCGGTGCCTCCGGGCCCGGCTGTGTGCGGTGGCGCCGCTCCAGTATGCAGTCCGGCCTGCACTTGAAGGACCGCAAGACCACATTCAGGAAGTGAAAGAAAAGCTGCGCCGCAGGCGCGATATCACCTACCGGCGTCTGAATGCCATGCCCGGAATTTCCTGCGTAAAGCCCACGGCCGCCTTCTATGCCTTCCCGCGGCTTCATATTTCCCGACCGGATACCGAATTCGTCTCCGAGCTGATTCGCGAGACCGGTGTCGTGGTCGTGCACGGGGACGGATTCGGGCAACGCCCGGGGACGCGTCACATGCGCATCGTGTTCCTCCCGCCGGAGGACATCCTGGAGGAAGCTTACGACCGGCTGGAAAAATTCTTGGCGAAAAGTGCCGGCAGGTCAGCCGGCGCCTGATTGTTCCGGAGGAGCTATGAAGACCCTACTGCTGTCGCGCAAAGACATTGAAAGCTTCTTCACCATGAAGATGTGCATGGATGCCGTGGAAAAGGCCTTCGCCGGCCTGGCGCAGGGAAAAGCCAGCATGCCCCAGCGCACGCCGATCGCGCTCCCCGAACACGCGGGCCTCGCGCTGTTCATGCCGGCGCACATCAAGGAACTCGGCGCACTGGGAGCCAAAATCGTCACCGTCTACCACAACAACGTCCAGAAACACCGCCTGCCGGCGGTGCTCGGCACCATCCTGCTGCTCGATGAACAGACCGGGTTTCCGATTGCCGTCATGGACGGAGGATTCATCACCGCCATGCGGACGGGGGCTGTCAGCGGGGTGGCTACAAAACACATGGCTAGAAAGGACGCCGCCGTAGGAACGGTGTTCGGCACCGGAGTCCAGGCATTCACCCAGGTCCTTGGCATCCACGAGGCGAGGCCGCTCCGCAAACTGCTGGCCTGGTCGATCGATGCACTGGAAACCAGGCACGCCTTCGCAAGCAGGATCAGCCGTGAAATCTGTGTGCCCGTCGAGCTGGCGGCAGATCCCGCGTCGGCTGTCCGCCAGTCCGACGTTGTGGTGCTTGCTACCAGCGCTGCAGAGCCGGTCGTGGAGGGCTCATGGTTTATGCCCGGAACTCATATCAATGGCATCGGCTCCCATACCTCCAAGATGCGTGAGCTGGATGCCCAAACCGTGGGGCGGAGCCGGATTGTCTGTGATCTGACCGATGCCTGCCGGGCAGAAGCGGGCGACTTCATCATCCCGGCCCAGTCCGGCGAGTGGTCATGGGACAAGGTCGCCGGGAGCCTGGGGGACGTCATATTGGGCAAGGTTCCCGGGAGAACCTCACCGGAGGAGATCACGCTGTTCAAATCGGTGGGTCTGGCGATCCAGGACGTCTCAGCTGCCAGGGCTGTGTACGATGAGGCCGTAAAAAAGGGTATCGGCACTGAGTTTCAGTTTTAGAATCCCGGCTGCCACTCAGCGGGGAAAACCATAACCGGCGCCCTGTCCAGAAGCCTCGAAATGGGCGAAAGTACGGGGAGGAGCGTTTTGCGGTGTTGGCGGGCGCAGCCTTTCGATAAAGGCTTGGTTGCTTTTGATTTGTCCGATATTATATTGTTCTTGCGGGCTGACACTGCCTGGACTTGAGGCCTGTCCGACGCCCGCTTCCGGCCAAGGGGGAAAATCCTTGGAAATATATATTGGATAGTGATTTATGTTCTCCAACTCCGCTGTTTCCCTTGACGAACGGTCGCGAGAGATCCTTCAATGGGTAATCTCCACCTTTGTGGCTACCGGTCAGCCTGTCGGGTCGCGGACGCTGGCTCGCAGGAGCAGCGAACATCTGAGCGCGGCTACGATTCGAAACGTCATGGCGGACCTGGAGGAGATGGGCTACCTGCGCCAGCCCCACCCATCGGCGGGGCGGATCCCGACTGACAAGGGTTATCGCCTCTACGTGGACACGATGCTGGATAGACGGGAGATCTCTGCCGGGGAGCGGCAGTTGATCGATCGCAGCCTGCTGTCCGAGGAGAATCCGGATCAGCTCATGGCGCGCACCAGCCACGTCCTGTCCCATGTTTCTCAGAACCTGGGGATCGTGGTTTCCCCTCCGATCAGCAAAGTGGCGCTGCAGCATATCCAGTTCATCAGGCTCTCGGAGAATCGCATCCTGGTCGTAATGGTCTCACGCGCCGGCACCGTCCAGAACAGGATTATTCATCCGACGGAGGAATATACCCAGGTCGAACTTGACCAGGCGGCACGCTACATCGTTGAGCATTTCAAGGACAAGACCCTGGCGGAGATCCGGTCGCTTCTCTCGGCGATGATCGGCGAGGAGCGGGCCCTGTATGACCAGTTCGTACGCCGCGTAATTGTGCTGAGCTCGCAGACGTTTTCAGAGGCGACCGAGGACGGCGCGCCGGAAGTCTACCTGGATGGCGCCTCGAATCTGTTCCGGAATCCCGAGTTTTCTGATATTGCCAGGATGAGAGCGCTGTTCGAAATGATCGAACAGAAAAGCCGACTGGCTTCTTTGATCTCAGAGTGCATCCAAAGGGATACCCAGGAAGTCCGGATAACTATTGGCAGCGAGAATGCCTTCCCGGGGATTGAAGATTGCACGCTAATCGCCTCGCGCTATACAGTCGATGAGAAAACCATCGGGTCTTTGGGGATACTCGGCCCTACCCGGATCGAATATGCCAAGGCGATATCTCTGGTAGAATATGTGGCCAGGCTGTTTGGCCAAGTACTTGGCAGTGAAGGAAATAAGGCATGACCTCCAACGATGTTGTTCCTCCCGATTCCGCCGGTTCCGTCAAGGAGGCGCAGGAGGAAATCCCCGAAAAGACCGAACCAGTCGCTGAAGAAGCGGCTGCGGATCCGATGGCGCAGTTGCAGGCGGGCATCGATGCCGCCAAAGCCGAGTCGGAGCAATGGCGCGACCGGTTTTTGCGCAAGGCAGCCGAGATGGAGAACTTCCGCAAGCGCTCCGATCGCGAGCATGCGGAGGCAGCCACACTGGTGCAGAGTTCAATCCTCATCGAGTTTCTCCCGATCATGGATGCGTGTGAACGGGCCATGGAGAGTTTCAGGAAAATCGATGAAGCGCATGACTTCGTGAGCACATACCGGGAAGGCGTCGAGCTTCTCTACAAGCAACTGGGCAATACCCTGAAGCGTCTTGGAGTAGTTCCCATGGAAGTCAGGGGGAAAAAGTTTAACCCTCAATTCCATGAGGCGCTTACACATCTGGAAACGACGGAATATGAGGACAACACCGTCATGGAGGAACTGAGGCGCGGGTACCTCTTTAGGGACCGCCTGCTCAGGCCTGCCCAGGTGGTTGTCGCCAGCCGCCCGAAATCAAAGGATCAAGGCACAGTTCCCGGGTAGGTATGGGGAAAATAATAGGAATTGATCTCGGCACGACAAACTCCTGCGTTGCGGTGTTGGAGGGATCCGCGGTTCAGATCATCCCCAACAGCCTCGGGGGCCGGACGACACCTTCTATTGTGGCCTTTGCCGAAAAAGGGGACCGGCTTCTGGGGCAGATCGCCAAACGCCAGATGGTCACAAACGCGGGGAATACCGTATACGCCGTCAAGCGATTGATGGGCCGGCGCTTCGACTCGCCTGAGGTCCAGCGTCTCAAGTCGTATCTCACCTATCAATTGACCGCATCCGACAAGGGCGACGTGCGCATCGCCGTTCACGGCGGACAGTACAGTCCTCCCGAGATTTCCGCCATGCTGCTGCAACACCTCAAGAGCATGGCTGAGGATTTTACGAACGAAGCGGTCACCGAGGCCATCATCACGGTACCTGCGTATTTCGACGATTCGCAACGTCAGGCGACAAAGGATGCCGGCCGCATTGCGGGCCTTGAGGTGCGCCGGATCATCAATGAGCCGACCGCCGCTGCTCTTGCTTACGGATTGGGCAAAAAGGACCGGGAACGGGTGGCGATCTTTGACCTTGGGGGCGGAACCTTCGACATATCCATCCTCGAACTCAACGATGGCGTCTTCGAGGTGCTTTCAACATGCGGGGACAGCTTTCTCGGGGGAGAAGACTTCGATCAGCGCATCATGGACTGGATGATCGCGGAATTCAAAGCCGACTGCGGCATCAATCTTGGCGGAGATATCCTGGCGCGACAGCGGCTCAGGGAAACGGCAGAAAAGGCCAAGTGCGAGCTTTCGACCAGCATGGACACCCATATAAACCTGCCCTTCATTGCCGGCGATTCCAAAGGCCCCAAGCACTTCGACAAGGTCCTGACGCGCGCCAGATTCGAAGACCTGGTGCAGCAGCTGATCGAGAGGACAACCGCTTACTGCCAGAAGGCGTTGGCCGACGCCAAACTCACTCCCGCCGATATCGACAAGGTCATCCTGGTCGGCGGCCAGACCCGCACTCCCGCTGTGCAGCGGCATGTGGAAAAGATCTTCAGGAAAACGCCTTCTGCCGAGGTGAATCCGGACGAAGTGGTTGCCATCGGCGCGGCCCTGCAGGGCGGTGTTCTGGCTGGCGAACTGAAGGAAATCGTCCTGCTCGATGTGTTGCCCCTTTCGCTTGGTGTCGAAACGCAAGGCGGGCTTTTCGCCCGGATCATCGAGCACAATTCCACGATCCCGCTGAAGAAGACCACCATCTTCACGACCGTTGCCGATAACCAGTCGGTCGTCGAAGTTCATGTGCTTCAAGGCGAACGGGAAATGGCGAAATTCAACCGCTCGCTGGCGAAATTCGAACTCGTCGGCATCGCCCCTGCTCCCCGGGGAGTGCCCCAGATCGCTGTCAGCTTCGATATTGATGCCAACGGCATTGTGAGCGTATCCGCGCGCGACAAGGTCTCGGGGAAAGAGCAGGCGATCGAGATCACCCCCTCGACCGGTTTGAGCAAGGAAGAGATCGACCGGATGATCCTCGAGGCGAAACGGTTCATAGAGAGCGACCGCAAGTTGAGGGACCTCGCCGAAGTGAAGAACCGCATCCAGGGCCATGCTGGAACCATCGCGCGGAGTTTTGGCGAATTCGGCTGGCTGCTCGACAGCCGTGAACAGGAGCTGGCGAAGATCTCGATCCAGAAGGCCAAAGCGCTGACTGATGGCGAAGACGATCCCTCGGCCCTGAGGGAGCTACTGGCTGATCTGGAATCCGTTGCTGCAAAGCTGTCCGATGCCATGTTCAATCTGCCGAGCGGCACAAACGCGGAGGATGGTCCCGTATCAAGCCGGGAAGATGGCGGATCCGCAGCGCAGCGCCTGATGAAGTCCGCGCTGCAGGACTCGCACGACAAGAAACCATAGAACGGAGTTTTGTATTTGGGCCAGAAAAGAGATTACTACGAGGTCCTGGGCATTACGCGCGAGGCCTCCGATCAGGAGATCAAGAGCGCCTATAGAAAGCTGGCGCTGAAATACCATCCCGACAAGAATCCGGGAAGCAAGGAAGCAGAGGAAAAATTCAAGGAAGCCGCCGAAGCCTACAGCGTGTTGAGCGATTCCGAGAAGCGGGCCAGATACGACCGCTTCGGCCATAGCGGCATGCAGGGCGGCTTTGGCGGATTCGATCCGGCGACCTTCAGCGATTTCGGGGATATCCTCGGGGACTTCTTCGGATTCGGCGATCTCTTCGGGGGATCAAGGCGCCGCAGCGGCCCGGAGCGCGGTGCCGACCTGCGCTACGATCTGAAGATCGCTTTCCGCGATGCCGCGTTCGGTCTGAAGACGAAAATAAAGATCCCGCGCCAGGAAACCTGCAGCGCCTGCGGCGGGCGCGGCACCGCCAAAGGCAAGAGCCCCTCTACCTGCCCCACCTGCCAGGGGCAAGGCCAGGTCCGCTATCAACAGGGCTTTTTCTCGATCAGCCGCACGTGCAGCCAGTGCAACGGCGAAGGCCGGATTATCCGCGACCCGTGCGAAACCTGTCGAGGCCGGGGCCAGGTGCGCAAGGAACGGGTCCTGGAGCTCAAAATACCTGCCGGAGTCGATAACGGTTCCCGTCTGCGCATACAGGGCGAGGGCGAAGCCGGCGGGCGCGGCGGGCCATCGGGAGATCTGTATGTCGTCATCTACCTGGAAGAACACCCATTCTTCCAGCGCCAGGGGAACAACATCTACTGCCAGATACCTGTCGGTGTGACCCAGGCAGTGCTCGGAGCCGAAATCAGCGTGCCGACTCTGGAAGGCGAGGAGAAACTGAAGATTCCCGAAGGCACACAGAGCGGCACCGTCTTCCGGCTGCGCAATAAAGGCATCGTCAGCCTCAATGAGCGGGGACGCGGTGATCAGTTCGTTACAGTGAATGTGGTCATCCCGACAAAACTCACGAAAGAGCAGCGACAGCTCTTCGAGAACCTTGCCAACCTGACGCGGGATGATGAGCTCTCCCACGAACGCAACATCTTCGAGAAGGTGAAGGACATCTTCGGGTAGCCGACACCCATGCCCCGGAGGCGCTTTTTTGTCCCGCATAAACTGGAGCCGAACGGAGTTGCTGTTCTGACTCCCGATCAGGCCCACCACCTGCGCAACGTCCTGCGACTCCGCGCGGGTCAGGAGGTGGAGCTTTTCGACGGCACGGGTCTCGGCTACTCCGGAACCATCCAATGCCGCGGATCCGAGATTCACATAGGCCCGCTCAGGAAAATGGAGAGTCTCAGAGCGCCGGGAACTGCGCTCGTGCTCGCGGCTGCGCTGATCAAGCCCGATCGCTTCGAGTGGATCCTGCAGAAGGGGACGGAACTCGGCGTTGAACAATTCGTTCCCCTGGAAACCACCTACTCCGCCGTGCGCATCCCGCAGGCCAGGCTGGAAGCGAAAATGGATCGCTGGCAGCGCATCGTGCGGGAAGCCTGCAAACAAAGCAGGCGAGTGACGATCCCCGGAGTCCACGCCCCATTGCCGCTTGCCGCTCTATTGACTGCGCCCGAATATTCGCCCTATGTCCGGTTCCTGCTGCACGAGAAGGCGCCGGAACCTATCAGCGCCGGACTCAAGCCCGAAGGTCCGGTGCTGTTGTGCGTCGGGCCCGAAGGCGGGTGGGATACCGCCGAGGTGGGTGCCGCAGAGGATGCCGGATACAGAATAGTGAGCATGGGAACACGAATTCTGCGCGCCGAGACGGCCGCTCTGGCGGCGCTTGCCATCTTCCAGTTCCTGCTGGGATTCCCCCCGATGCAGGATCGGTCCTGACAGTTTACAAAGGAATATCCACAGCCTGCCATCCTTTTTGCACATACGCATAACCTGTTTAAAATGAAAAGTTAAGAAGGACAGATTCAACCTGCTTTCACACCTTTTCCACAGATACCGGGCAACACCGTGCATGGATGAAGCGGATAAGAGGCACCCGGCGGATGCCACGATTTTCTCTTTTTAGCGCACGCACACGGGTGGCGATCGTGCATAATGCCGGATGAGACCATGCTGATAACCCACATCGTCGGAGCAAGACCCAATTTTATGAAACTGGCGCCCGTCAGGGCAGCTCTGGCGCGGCATTCCGCAATACGACAGGTGCTCATTCACACCGGGCAGCACTACGACCACTACATGTCCGACGTGTTTTTCCGGCAACTCGAAATACCTGAGCCCGACCGGAATCTGGAGGTGGGATCAGCCAGCCAGGCCCGGCAGGTGGCCGAGATCATGTTGCGGCTGGAGCCGGTGATCCTCGAAGACCGTCCTGATCTCGTTCTTGTTTACGGGGACGTCAACTCGACGGTGGCCGCCGCTCTCGTGTGCTCCAAACTGCTCGTGACCATCGGTCACGTCGAGGCAGGGCTGCGCTCGTTCGATCGCACGATGCCCGAGGAGATCAACCGCATCCTTACGGACCGGCTGGCCGACTGTCTTTTCACTCCGTCGGAGGACGGCGACCAGAATCTGCTTCACGAAGGGATACCTCGCGAGAATATATACCTTGTCGGCAATGTGATGATCGACACGCTCGCCCGGCTTCTGCCGCGTGCTCACGTGTCTGCACAGCGGCAGGAACTGGCCACAGGAGGTGAGCCGTATGTGCTGGTAACCCTGCACCGCCCCTCGAACGTCGATGATTCCGGCGAGCTCCAGGTCATCCTTGAGACCTTGAGCGAGATTGCCTCGGAAGTACCCGTGATTTTTCCGGTTCATCCGCGCACGCGGCAGGCGATCGTCGAACGGATAAGGACTTCCCTGGCACCGGGTCTCCGGCTTATCGATCCGGTCGGCTATATTGAGTTCCTGAGCCTGCAGCGCAGCGCGGCGCTGGTCATCACGGATTCCGGCGGCATCCAGGAGGAAACCACCTTTCTCGGGATCCCCTGCTTGACGGTGCGGGAGAATACCGAGCGCCCGATAACGGTCAGGCTCGGAACCAACATCCTGGTGGGGCGGGACATGGACCTGCTGAAGGCGGAAACGAAGCGAATCCTCTCCGGAAAAGGCAAGACGGGCACCATCCCGCCCTTGTGGGATGGGAAAGCCGGGGAACGCATCGCGGACATAATCGCGTCAAAAATCGCGCGTTGATGCCGGTCTGCAACCAGTCATTATTCCATGCATGAGCCTGAATATCGCGGGTTCTGAAGGCAGTGTGTATTCAGGTTGCGGATGAACGTGGATTTTTTATTCCATCCACGTCCATCCGCTTTCCCTGAATATACCGCAGGAACTGCGGAGCGACTCTTGTCGGGCGGCCTGCTATTTCAGATTGGATGCGATCATTGCCGCCGGATCCCATCCCGTATACAGTGTCCAGAAGGTTCCGTTGTAGTTGAACAGACCCCTGCCCGAACCGAAATCGACCGCCAGACCTCCCGACCATTCGACTACGCTGTCGGGAATCCAGCCCGTAAGCATGAGCCACGCGGTGCCGGTGTATTGGAACAGGCCCCTGCCGGCTCCAAAGTTCACCATGAGGTTGTTGCCCCACTTTGCGAGGCTCTGAGGATCCCATATGCTCAAGTGGGTCCATGAGGAACCGTTGTAGTTGAAGAGGCCTCGCGCCGCTCCAAAATCGACCGCCAGGCCTCCGGCCCACTCAAGGACGCTCTCGGGCACCCAGCCGGTGAGCATGATCCAGCTCGTGCCGGTGTAAACGAAAAGTCCCCTGCCGGTCCCGAAATTCACCACGAGGTTGTCGCCCCATTTGGCCAGGTCCTGGGGATCCCACTGGCTCACGGGTATCCAGAGGCTTCCGTTGTAAATGTAAAGTCCCCTGCCGGGTCCGAAATCAACAGCAAGGCCTCCGGACCATTCTACGAGCTTCTCGGGAACCCAGCTTGACAGCAGCGTCCAGGAAGTGCCGTTGTATTGGAAGAGTCCCCTTCCGGCGCCGAAATCGACGACGAAGTTGTTTCCGAACTTGACCATGCTCTGCGCATCCCAGCCGGTCAGGTATTTCCAGGAGGTCCCGTCGTAGGTGTAGAGCCCATGCGCTACGCCGAAATCGACAGCGAGCCCGCCCGACCATTCGATGACGCTATCGGGGACCCAGCTGGAGAGAGCAGCCCAGGATGCACCGTTGAACCGGTACAGGCCCTTGTCGACTCCGAAGTTAAGAGCCAGATTGGGAGCGAGGAAGTGGGCGGTATACGTCGTATCAGTCATTGGCGCGACACCGTGGGACATGGCGCCGCTGTCGCTCCAGCTGGTCCATACGTACTGTGTTCCGGCTCCCCAAGCCTGTGGGGAGGCCGTAGCAATGGTGTGATCCGATCCCGGAATCCATGTGAACGTCTGTTGCGCAGAGTAATCCGTTCCATCCACATTGAATGTCCGTCCTGCAGGATTCGTCCGCACGGTTATCTGTACTGCCGAAGCGAACCCTGCGCTTTCCGTGATCGGGGCGTTCATAGTGATCGTCCTGGGGTTGTTCGTGCCCGTGTAGGAACCGGTCCCGCTTCCGGTCCAGCCGGTGAAGCCGTAGCCCAGGTTCGGAGTCGCCTGTATCTGCACGCTCTGGCCGCTATCGAACCAGCCGCTGGCCGGACTGACGCCTCCTCCCACGCCGGCGTTCATCGTCAGGTAATACTGCTTGGTAAAGTTGGCGGTATAGGTCGTGTTCGTGGTCGGCGCCACGCTGTGTGACATGTTGCCGCCGTCGTTCCAGGAGGTCCACACATATTGAGCTCCGGCCTCGGCGCTCTGCGGCGAAGTCGTAGCAATCGTGTGGCTTGATCCTGAAACCCAGATGAAGGCTTGTGCCCAGCTATAGGTCGAGCCGTCAACCGTGTACGAGCGCCCTGCGGGGCTGGTCTGGACAATCACCTGAACCGTGGTCGCAAAACTCGCACTCTCGCTCATGGGATTGTTCATGACGACATTAACGGGGTTGCCTACACCGGAATAGGAACCGGACCCGACGCCGGTCCAACCGGTGAAGACGTACCCGCTGTCGGCGTTTGCCTGGATCTGAACGGTCTGACCGCTGTCGAACCAGCCGCTCGGCGGGGTGACGCCGCCGCCGGTGCCGGCGCTCATGGTCAGGTAATACTGCGTGGTGAAATTAGCCGTATACGTGGTGTTGGAGGTCGGGGCAACATCGTGCGACAAGGCGCCGGTGTCGCTCCAATTGCTCCACACATACTGGACTCCCGCCGCCCCGCTCTGCGGAGATGTTGTGGCGATGGTATGGCTTGAGCCGTTGTCCCAGGTGAAGGTCTGAGGTGAAGCGTAGGGGACTGAGTCGACAGTAATGGAAAGCCCGGCAGGATTCGTCTGCACGGTCACCTGTACAATGGCCTTGAAGGCTGCATTCTCCGTAATGGGACCGTTCATGGTGACATTGACGGGATTGGTGGAACCGGAATATGAGCCGGACCCAGTGCCGGTCCAGGTGGTGAACGCGTAGCCGCTGTCTGCGGTAGCCTGGATCTGTACGCTCTGGCCGCTGTCGTGCCATCCGCTCGGCGGGGTGACGCTGCCGCCGGAGCCGGCGCTGGTGGTCAGGTAATATTGTGTGGTGAAATCGGCCGTGTATGTGGTGTCGACGGTCGGAGACACGGTGTGGGAGATGGCGCCGCTGTCGCTCCAGCCGCTGAACACATACTGGACGCCCGCGTCCCCGCTCTGTGGGCTGGTCGTAGCGATCGTGTGGCTTGATCCCGAGTTCCAGGTGAAGGTCTGGGGAGAGGTATAGGGATTTCCATCGACGCTGAAAGAACGCCCCGCGGGTGTCGCCTGGACGGTGACCTGAACGGTCGGCGTGAAAGCAGCCGTCTGAGTGACGGGAGAATTCATGGTCACGTTGACCGGATTGCTGGTGCCGGTGTAGGAACCGGTCCCGGCTCCCGTCCAGCCGGTGAAGGCATAGTTGCTGTCAGCATTTGCCTGAATCTGGACGGTCTGGCCGCTGTCGTACCAGCCGTTGGGCGGAGTGACGCTGCCTCCCGCACCCGCATTCATAACCAGGTAGTACTGGGTGTTGAAAGAGGCGGTGTACGTAGTGTCGACGATCGGCGCGACACTGTGGGATAAAGCACCGCTATCGCTCCAGCCGCCCCAGAGGTATTGAATCCCGGGGTCCCCGCTCTGCGGCGCTGTTGTGGCGATCGTGTGGCTCGAGCCACGGTCCCAGGTAAAGGTCTGAGCCGAGGTGTAGG
>Ga0316620_10000004_pt1 | contig 130602 bp, 87 predicted proteins | sample OWC_Aug_M1_C1_D5_FD_207651 | JGI IMG/M metagenome (GOLD analysis project Ga0316620, IMG submission 207651) | Wetland soil microbial communities from Old Woman Creek delta, Ohio, United States - OWC_Aug_M1_C1_D5_B | ecosystem: Environmental > Terrestrial > Soil > Wetlands | place: USA: Ohio...
AGCGGTTCCGGGACAATGCCGAGGTTGACCTAGGTTACGGGCTCAAAGGGCTCGGGCGTTTTCGGGTAAATGTGTTTCAGCAGCGGGGCGCAGTTTCCATTGCCATCCGCGCCATCCCTGTCAGCATCCTGAACTTTGATGACCTGTTGCTGCCCAAGGTGCTGCAAAAGATCGCCAGGGAGCCGCGCGGCCTGGTGCTGGTTACCGGGACGACCGGGAGCGGCAAATCCACCAGTATCGCCTCCATGCTCAACTACATCAACGAGAACCTCACGCGCCACATTATCACCATTGAGGACCCCATCGAGTTCACGCACAACGATCGCCTGTGCATCTTCAGCCAGCGCGAGATATCCGTCGATGCCTCGAGTTTCAGCGAGGCCCTGCGCAGCGCATTGCGCCAGGATCCGGACGTGATTCTGGTCGGCGAAATGCGCGACCTGGAAACCATCGAAACCGCGTTGCTGGCGGCCGAAACCGGGCACCTGGTCTTCAGCACCCTGCATACCGTAGACGCTTTGGAGACCATCAACCGCATCATCGCGGTCTTCCCTTCCCATCAGCAACGGCAAATCCGCCTTCAGCTCGGCATGGTTTTGCGTGCGGTAATCTCCATGCGGCTCATCCGGCGTTCCGACATCCGCGGCCGCGTGCCTGCCATTGAAGTCATGATCGTCACCGAGTACATCAGGAACTGCATCCTCGATCCGGAAAAAACACGTCTGATCCGCCAGGCCATTGCGGCGGGCACCTCCCAGTATGGAATGCAGACCTTCGACCAGTCGATCTACGAGCACTACAAGGCGGGGCGAATCACCTATGAAGACGCCCTCAATTACGCCACCAACCCCGACGAATTCAAACTCCGCGTCCAGGGGATCTACACAACAAAGGACGCCGCCATTGAGGCCATGGAAGGCGAAATCTCAGGCCAGAACCAGTGATGGTTTCGGATCCGGTTGCGCAGCTCATGCGGAAGGCCGGTGCTCTGATAGCCCGGCGCCCATACACCCGCGGCGAATTGCAGGCCAGGCTGGCGGGTCAAGGTGACCAGCAACAGGTTGTATCCGTCCTGGATCGGCTCGAGCAGCTCAACCTTCTCAATGACGCGGACTACGCGTATAATTTTGCGGGCCGCCGGATGCGGCAGGAGGGTTGGGGACCTGAAAAGGTTCGAGCCTCCCTGTTGCACCGTCAGATCTCGGACCACATCGCCGATGCGGCGATCGAGCGAGTGCGGCTGGAAATCGGGGAGACCGGTGCCCTGGAATCGTATCTGGACCGGTACAGCAGGGCGCGCCCTCTGCCCGGAGATCCCCGTGGTGTTTCCAAGCTCGTCCTGAGCCTGCGGCGACGCGGCTTTGCCCGTGAAACGATCCGAGAGGTTCTGCGCCGACGAATCCCGGCAATTACATGGGAAGACTTTGAAACCGGAGAATGACTTGCTCAGCTGCGATCAGATTCGCGATTCTTTCCTCAAGTTCTTTGAGCGCCAGGGACACCGGATTGTACCCAGCGCTTCCCTGATCCCTTACAACGATCCGACGCTGCTTTTCACCAACGCCGGCATGAACCAGTTCAAAGACGTTTTTCTGGGAAACGAAAAACGCCCCTACACCCGAGCCGCCAGCAGTCAGAAATGCATGCGGGTCAGCGGTAAACACAACGATTTCAAGGATGTAGGGCACTCGAACCGTCACCACACTTTCTTCGAGATGCTGGGCAACTTTTCTTTCGGAGACTATTTCAAGGCGGAAGCAATCCGTTTCGGCTGGGATCTGGTAACCCGCGAATACGGTTTGGATCCCAAACGGCTGTGGGCGACGGTCTTCAGGGAAGATGATCCTGCCTGGGAAATCTGGCATCGCGACATCGGTTTGCCCGAAAACAAGATATTCCGTCTCGACGAAGCCGACAATTTCTGGGCCATGGGCGACACCGGACCCTGCGGTCCCTGTTCGGAGATTCACTATGACTTCGGCCGCAGCCCTCTGCCGGACCACTACGACTGCGACCTGACCTGTTCCTGCGGTCGTTGGATCGAGGTGTGGAACCTGGTGTTTATGCAATTCAGCCGTGACGCCGCCGGAGCCGTTTCCCCCCTTCCCTCGCCTTCCATCGACACGGGAATGGGGCTGGAACGTATCACGACAATCCTGCAGGGGAAGACAAGCAACTACGACACGGATCTGTTCCGGCCCCTGCTCGACGAAATATCGAACATTGCCGTCATCGAGTATGGCGTCACCCCGAAGGATGACGTGTCCGTGCGCATAATCGCGGATCACGCGCGTGCTGCCGCATTTCTCCTCGCCGACGGACAATATCCGGGCAACGACAAGCGCGGCTATGTCTTGCGCAAAATCATGCGGCGCGCCATCGTTCACGGCAAGAAACTGAACATCAACGATGCCTTCCTCTACCGCGTTGCCGGCACCGTGGTCGGCACCATGAAGGGAGCCTACCCAGAGCTGGCCGCCACGCGCGACACCATTGCCAGAGTGATCAGGCAGGAGGAGGAGTCTTTTGCCGACACCCTGGAACAGGGCCTGAGGGATTTTAACGACCTCGTGCGCAGGACGTCAGCCGCCGGCCGCAATACCATTCCAGGAAACGATGCGTTCTTCCTGTACGATACCCGCGGGCTGCCTCTGGAGATCATTGAGGACCTTGCACGCGAAGCCGGGCTCCAGGTGGATGAAGCGGGATTCTCCGCGGCACTGGAAGCGCAGCGGGAGCGCGCCCGCCAGGATTACGAAAACAGAAGAGTCCAGGAACTCGTCGCCGAAAAAGTCTATCGGGGGAAGACCGCGTTCGTGGGATACGACTTCAGCTCACCCGTCCAGACCAGAGTCCAGGCAATCCTGGCAAATGGAGAGCCGGCCGATGCCATCCACTCGGGGCAAGCCGGCGAGATTGTCCTCGATCAAACTCCCTTTTATGCAGAAGCGGGTGGACAGGTCGGCGATACCGGGCTCATTGCACTCGGAGACAATTCCGCAAGAGTCATCGACACAGTCTACCGGAGTACAACCATAACCCATCTTGTGGAAATGCAGACCGGATCCATCCGCGTGGGAGACGCCGTCCAAGCGCTGGTCGACCTGACAAGGCGGCGCCTGATCATGAAGAACCACACGGCAACGCACCTGTTGCATGCAGCCCTGCGCCGGGTTCTGGGAATCCACGTAAAACAGGCGGGCTCACTGGTTTCACCCGAACGGTTGAGATTCGACTTCAGCCACTTTTCCCCTCTCAGCCCGGCGGAAATCGACAGGATTGAGGACGAAGTCAACGGGGAAATCTGGTCGAATACTCCACTGATCACAACTCTCATGGATCTCGACGCCGCCATGCAGTCGGGCGCCGTAGCCCTGTTCGGCGAAAAATACCAAGAGCAGGTAAGGGTTGTCGAGATCGCCGGGTACAGCAAGGAACTTTGCGGCGGAACCCATGTGCGCGCCACCGGCGATATCGGACTGTTCAAGATCGTTTCTGAAACCGGGATCGCTGCCGGCATACGCCGGGTGGAAGCCATCACTGCCCGCGCTGCCCTGGAACGTTTCCGCACAGATGAGCGCATACTCGAATCTATTCATGTAGAACATAAGGTAACGCCAGATAACATTTCATCATTGTTGGATAAAATGCATGGCAATATCCGTGCTTTGCAGCGACAGATCGCTGATCTTAAGCTGCAAAACGCGCGGGCTGATCTCATGAACCTGCTTGCCAGTTCAAGGCAGATTGCCGGGATAAAGGTCTTTGCTCACGTTCTCCCTGAAATCGAGCGTCAGGCCATGCGTTCTCTGGCCGACGAATTGAAAAACAAGCTGGGAACCGGCATTGTAGTGCTGGGCGCTCCCCAGGAAGGGAAAGCGGCGCTCATTGTTATGGTCAGCGCGGATCTGTGCAAAAGGATTCCTGCCGGCAGCATAGCGAAGGAGTTAGCTCAGGTGGTGGGCGGCTCCGGCGGCGGCAAGGCCGAGCTTGCCGAAGCCGGCGGTAAAGATTCCGCCAAATTGGCCGATGCAATAGAACGAAGCTATGCCATCGTTCAGAGACTGCTCGGTGACACTGCCGGAAAAGTTACTTAGACTTTTTTCGCTCCCCGGACATCTTAGCTCGAGGACCAGATATTTTGCGGGGGGCCGGATGCGTATTCTAATGAGAATGTTTTTGTTGCTGCTGTCTGCACTTATCCTGTTCGGATTCGCGGGCCCGGCTTTCGGTCAGATCTACTCCTACCTGGACGACAATGGCGTACGTGTTTTCACAAACATTCCACCGGCGGGTCCGGTCCGGGATTTAAAGATTTCAGGCGCCCAGCCGGAACCCATCGCACCTCAGGCCGTTCGATCGAATGGCCGAGGGCTTGTGGCAACGTCTAAGGCCGGCACTGCGAAGGGCCTTGCCGGCCGTCAGGCCAACGTTCAGTCGGTGAAAAAAGCTGTCCTAAATTCTAACGTTCCCGCAAATGTCCCCGCACAAGAGGCTGTCGCGGGGCGCAGCGACTATTCAGCCCTGATCGAGCAGTACTCTAATGAATACGGTGTTGATCCAAAACTCATCCATTCCATGATTACCACGGAATCGGCTTTCAATCCCGGCGCCGTCTCTCCCAAGGGGGCCCAGGGGCTGATGCAGCTTATGCCTGGGACCGCAGCGCAGCTGGGAGTAGCCAACCCCCTTGATCCGGAAGAGAATATTGAAGGCGGCATTCGGTACATGCGCTCTTTGCTCGACATGTTTTCCGGGCATCCCGACTCGCTCAAGCTCAGTCTGGCCGCCTACAATGCGGGTGAGAACCTGGTGCGCCGACTGGGAAGGGTGCCGGCGATCCGGGAGACCAACAACTATGTGCGGGACATCATCCAGCGTTATGGCCAGACGGAAACGGTGCTTCAGGACCCGTTGGCAACCCAGGACCCCGCCCAGATACGGCTCCCTACTTTTCGGTATGTCGACGAGAAAGGAATCCTGGTTCTTACCAACATCCCGCCGGTCCTACCGCCTGGAAACGTCACAGTCATGAACGGATCCGGGCCTGCTTTTCGTTAGGCCCACGATGTCGTACTCTGCAACACCTTAGTTATCAATAGGTTCGCTCAAGTATTGCTTGACACGGGCTTCGAGGAGACCTAGAATGTCCACTATGATCCTCGCCCGATATGGGTTCAGGCGGCACTTTCGTACGGTTCGCCTGCTGCTTTTGGGGGTCACTCTCGTCCTCGGCCACGCCATTTCTGCGCTATTCATGGACTGGGATCGCGAAGGTGCCAAGCGCGCCTGGGAAGAAGCCGGTCGTGACCACAAGGCCCTGTCAAGCGTGTCCGCTCCCGCGCGGGAGAACTATCTCAAGGTGGCTAAAACCTATCAGACGGTTTATTTGAAGGATCCCCACTACGGTTATAGTGATGACGCGGTCTACGAAGCCGGCAAACTTTTCCAGGAGATGGGAGAGAGATTCGGCGATCCGGATGATTTCAAGCGCGCTGTCGCACTTTTTCGTTTTCTCACCACCGATTACGGAGTGAGTCCTTTTTGCCCGGATGCCCTCCTGCGCCTGGCCACGGTCAGCGAAACGCATCTTGCAGACCATCCGGCCTCGCAGAGTGCCTATGAACAGCTGCTGAAGCGGTACCCGTCGTCGCCGGCGGCAGCTGCGCTGGCTGCGGCGGGAAAGCTCCCGGTAGGCACCTCTGTGACTGCTTCGAGCCGTGTTCAATCGCCGAAAAGCGAGAGGATCGACGAATCCCCGGTTCCTCCCTCCGGGCCTGACAGCAAAGGCGACGGCCCGGTTCTGGTGAGAGATCTGACATTTTCTTCGGGCCAGGATTTCACCCGTGTAAGCATTGTCACCGACCGCACCGTAGTCTACCGCAAGCAACGCCTTCAGAATCCCGAACGGGTCTTTTTCGATATTCCCGGCGCCAAGTTGGATCGAAGTTTCACAAACAGAACACTTACCGTCGACGACAAGTTTCTCAGAGTAGTGCGCATCGGCCAGAACCGCTTGAATACGGTCCGCGTCGTACTTGATCTCAACGGCTCGGGTGGATGGACGATTGCTGAATCTGCCGAAGCCTTTGGTCTGGCAATAGATATCCGTGATCTGGAGAGGGACGCCGGGAGCTCGTCGCATTCCGGAGCCGGTGACACGGTATCAGCTCCGCCGGAGAAACGTCCGGATGTGTCTGCTCCATCCCAATCTGCGGCAAAGACATCCGAATCCGTCCCGAGCCGGCAGGGATCCGAGGCGGTCCCGGTTTCATCTACCGAGCTCTCCCCGGGTGCCGGGAAGGCGGAAGGGGGCACGGTGATGGTATCCCCGAGGGCGAGCGTCCCGCCGCCGCCGGTTATGATAGATACGCATCCGGCTCCCAAGCCGGCGTTGCCCACCAGTGCCGGAGATCGCACGCTGACGAGGATGCTCGGGTTGAAGATCGGCCGGATCGTCCTGGATCCTGGACATGGCGGCCACGATACGGGAACCATCGGCCCCAGCGGCCTGCTTGAAAAGGATCTCGTGCTGCAGGTTGCCAAGGAACTGCAGAAGCTCCTGCAGGAGAGGCTCGGTGCCGAGGTGGTTTTGACGCGGAGCGACGACACGTTCATATCTTTGGAAAACCGCACCGCAATCGCCAACAGGTGCGAGGCGGATTTGTTCCTTTCCATTCACGCAAATTCCAGTGCCAACCGCGGCGCCAGCGGCGTGGAAACCTATTTCCTTGATTTCGCCCGAACGGATGACGCGCGCGAGGTGGCCGCACGCGAAAATGCCACCACCGATCATAATGTCCGAGACCTGCAGAACCTGATCGGCAAGATAGCGCGGGCTGAAAAGACGGAGGAATCCAAAGAGCTGGCATCCGTGGTTCAGAGGAGCCTGTTCCGCGGAACTCGAAAGATACTGCCGGCGTCTAAGAATCGTGGCGTACGCAGCGCCCCGTTTATCGTCCTCATCGGAGCCAACATGCCGTCAGTTCTTACCGAGGTTGCTTTCATCAGCAATCCTCGCGATGAAAAGCAGCTGAAAAAAGAGGTGAGCCTTCAGTCTTTGGCCACCTCACTGTTCCAAGGCATTGAAGGTTACATGAAGACGCTTGGCACAGTAATGGCACAGAACCGAGGCAACTCCAACTAAATGCGACTATCCACGCTGACCATTTTCAGGGCAGGGATTTTCTGCTTGATCGCTGTCTGGCCGCTCTGCGCACAGACCCAGCTGGTCGGGACTGGTCCTTTCCCGGCCGAAATGGAATTCAAGGAACTGGAGGCCATCCAAAAAGAAAGGGATCTGAAGGCTCCGGATGAACTGTCCGGACTCGAACAGGGGGCCATCCTGATCGAGGCCGGACTACAGCGTTACTCCGAGCGCATCTACCAGATCGCCGGCGGGGGGAGGCTGTCGATTGAGGTGCTGGCTTTCGCCGACTCAAGGGGCGCCTACTCCCTGCTCAGCCTCTTTGCCAGGACGCCGCTGGCAAAAGGTCCGCCCGGCGACTTCGTCTCGGCGGAATCGGACGCGCTTCTCATGTCCGCGGGCAACTGCCTGGTCCGCATCCGCGCCGCCTCGGCCGGGGACCTGCCCCGACGTGTCGCCGTTTCTGTCGCCAACCGGATTGGACGGCCCGAATCGAAATTGCCGACCCTTGTCGGACATGTGCCGACAGAGCGTTGCGATCCCTCCACCGCGCGATACTTCATGGGGCCAAAGGCGCTGGGGTTTTTCGGCCTGCCGGTCGCCAGGGCGCCCCTGCTCATCCCTTCGGATGCGCAGGCCGCTCAGGCCAGCTGTGCGACGCAGGAAGGGAAAGGTGTGCTGACACTGATCGGCCTCCCGACCATTGAGCTGGCAGAAGAATATTTCGATGCCGGCGCTATCCTCAACCGGGACCCTTCCCGGGACCCTTCCCTCTATAGCCGTCAAACCGGGACTCTGGTCGGGATTCTAGAAGGAAACTTTGCCCCCGAAGCTGCCGATAAGACACTGGGTGCCATTCAGTTCTCGTATTCGATCAAGTGGATCTTTGATAGGAGCAGTGGTCAGGGCCGGACGATCTGGGGAGTGCCTGTCAGGATTTTGGGCACTGTGGTTCGCTCGCTGGTGTTCACGGCCTTGCTCTGCTTGGTTTCCATCGCAGCGGGATTCCTAATCGCCGGCGGACGGATGTACGTTCGCAAGCGTTGGGGGCGCTCAGATGACGGCGACATTATCAGGCTCAAAATTGATGAAAATTGATTTGATCCGGCGTGTCCCTCTTTTTGCCACTCTGACCGAAGAGGAATTTGCCGCCCTCGAAAACACCTTCCAGGTCAAAACGTATCGGAAGAATCAGATCATCTTCCTCGAAGAACAGACCGGCAACTATATGTACATCGTCCTTGCCGGCAAGGTAAAGGTCACAAAGGCCACACCCGGCGGCAAGGAGACCATCCTGGCGATCCATCAGCCGGGCGATTTCTTCGGCGAAATGGCGCTGCTCGACGGCAAGACGTCTCCGGCAACCGTATCCGCCATGGAAGACTGCCGGATAGCAACCATTTCCCACAACGATTTTCAGCGGCTGATGATGGGAAATGAAAAGGTCGTCAGGCAGATCATCCAGGTTCTCTGCTCGCGCCTGCGCCAGGTGTGGGCACAGGTGCAGGATTTGAGTTACAGCACCGCGGACGACCGTATCCGGGCCGGAATTCTGCAGCTCTCGCGAAAACACGGGGTTCAGGATTCCCGGGGCATTATCATTGACCTCAAGATCACACACCAGGAACTATCGGAGTTGGTGGGGACTTCCCGGGAGACTGTGACGCGGACCCTGGCCCGCCTGCAGCGACGCGGCATCCTGCAACTGGAAAACCGCCGGATCATTCTGCTGAAACCCAAGGACCTCATGTCCGCCAGGTGATGCCGGACGCGTGCGGATTCCGCCGCCGCGGCCCGGGTCTCACCCGCTCAAGCCTGGAGACTGAACAGGGAATCGACAAAACTCTCCGGCGAGAACTCGAGCAGGTCTTCCAGAGATTCTCCGACGCCTATGTAGCGCACCGGAATGCGCAGTTCCTGGGCGATGCTGAACAGCACGCCTCCCTTCGCCGTTCCGTCAAGCTTGGTGACGATCAATCCGGTCACACCCGCAGTCTTGAGGAATTCCCGCGCTTGCGCCAGGCCGTTCTGCCCGGTCGTCGCATCCATGATCAGCAGCACCTGGTGGGGCGCTCCGGCGATTTTCCGGCCGGCTACGCGCCGCATTTTTTCGAGCTCCGCCATCAGGTTGCTGCGCGTGTGCAGGCGCCCGGCGGTATCCACAAGCACAAGGTCACACTGGCGCGCTTCGGCGGCTGCCAGTGCATCATGAAGCACGGCGGACGGATCGCCGCCGATCCTGGTTTTAATCAGGTCGGCGCCCGACCGCTCCGCCCAGACTGCCAGCTGCTCTATGGCAGCAGGGCGAAACGTATCGGCCGCGCAGATCAGCACGCGCCGGCCATTCTGGATGCACCTGGCCGCCAGCTTCCCCACCGTTGTGGTCTTCCCGGTCCCGTTCACGCCCACAATCATCCACACTTCCTGCTCCGGGGAGCCGGAACCGGCCGCTGTTTCCTGCGGGAAATCCAGAATGCGGAGCAGCTGGCTGCGGATGGCGGATCGCACCTCCGCCGGGGTCGTGAGCACCTGTTTTTTCTGTTGATCCCGGATGAAGCCCATGACTTGCGAAGTGGCTTTGACCCCCAGATCCGCGGCCAGCATGACTCCCTCAAGCTCCTCCAGCAGATCCTCGTCGATCGCCGATCGGCCGGAAAGCACGCTTTCAATGCGCGCAACGAGGTTTTCCTTGGTGGCGCTCAGCGCCTTCTTCATGCGCTCAAAAATGCCGGGCTTCCTCTCCCCCTTGTCGTCCGCAGATTTCGAAAACAGCACGGCGTCACCTCCCTTCGCGGTCCGTACAGCGGATGCTCACATCTCCGGCCAGAATCTCGGTTTGTGTACCGTCCGGCCCGCAAACGAGAAGACCGCCTGTTTCGCTCAGACCGGCAGTGACGCCGGGCCTCTTGCCGTCCGTGTCTGTGATCCACACGGGTGTGCCGTGCCACATCCGGGAAAAATCCCTCCACTGCTGGAGAATGGCCGCATGCCTGCCGCGCTCAAACTGGTCATACTCAAGTTGAAAGTGGTACAGAAACCTGACCAGCAGATGCCGCCTTGGCACCCGGACACCGGCAGCCTCGCCGATCGATATTGCCCGGTCGCCTACCTCGTCGGGGAGCCCGACCGGCCTTACGTTGATCCCCACACCCACAACGACGGCAGAGATGCTCCCCGCCGTACCGGCGGTTTCGAGCAGGATACCCGCCGCCTTCTTTCCGGAGCAAAGCACGTCGTTGGGCCACTTCAGTTCCATGTCCAGAGGGTGCGGGATCATTCCTTCATCCGACAGTTCGCTCAGGGTGAGGGCAAGGGCGACTGACGCTGCATGTGTGAGAATAGCCCAACAGCCGACCGGTTGGGACGGCCGGAGCACGAGCGAGAAGTACAGCCCGGCGCCCGAGGGCGAAACCCACCGGCGCCCTCCCCTTCCCCTCCCTGCTGTCTGACATTCGGCAAACACCAGGGTGCCGGCGGGCGCGTCCCTGCGGGCGCGCGCCAGGGCTTCCGCATTGGTGGATTCCGTTTCCACAAAGCCCTCCACCAGGAGTCTGTCCCAGGCAATGGATGGTGTCTCGCTGACAATCCAAGCGGGGATGAGGGAATCGCGATCCGGGCCCAGCACCACCCGTCCGCCCCTCACTTCAATGGGATAGCCCCGGTCGATACACGATAAGAGTTCCTCTCTGTCGGGATCCGCGTCCGGGTACGGAATGCCGGCGTCGCCCGCAAGGGCGATACGATCGAGGATTCCGGCAACGGCGATGGACGGCATGTTCAGATGGGCCGCAGCTGCTTCAGGTTGGCCTTTGCTCTTTCCAGACGATCAAGCAATTCAGCATGGCGCGCGCGATTCTCCGCAACCACGTCCTCGGGCGCGCGGTCCATGAACTCGTGACTGTTGAGCTTCTTCACGATCTTCTCGATGTCCGCAGTAATCCGGCCCAGCTCTTTCTGGAGGCGGGCACGTTCTGCCTCGAAGTCGATGGCACCCTGCAAATCAAGGCCGAATGAGCCGTGCTTCCAAACCCCCTTGAGCAAAACCCTTTCCCCGGGGAGTTGCGGGGCCAGCGTGGTCTTCCCCAGACGCGCGAGCAGGCTGATCTTGCCGATGTGGCGGCGCACCAGCTCCTGCAGGGCTGGATCCGGAATGACCAGGGTTGCGTCCAAGACTTTCTTCGGCTCGATATTCATCTCGGCACGCGCTGAGCGGAGGCTCGCGGTCAGGTCCATGAGCGCCTGCATGCCCGCGGCGGCCGCTGCATCCTCGCGGATTGCGCGCGGACGCGGAAATTCCTGAATCATGATCGATTCGCCGTCATGAGGAATCCGCTGCCAGATTTCCTCGGTGATGAACGGCATGAACGGATGCAGCAGTCGGAGGGAGTAATCGAGCACGTGCACCAGGACCGCCACACGCCGCACCCGCTCCGCTGCCGGCACCGCCTTTCCTGTGAGGACCGGCTTGATCAGTTCGATATACCAGTCGCACAGTTCATGCCAGATAAACTGATAGATCTCGCTGGACGCATCATGGAAGCGGAATTTCTCGAGTGCCTCGCCGACATTGCCGGATACCTGGTTGAGGCGGTGCAGAATCCACCGATCCTCCAGCAGCAGCTCTGCGCCGCCCGCGAGCAGCCCATCGATCGCTTCCGCCGAAGCCGGCGGTTCCTTGGCCGAGAGATTCATGAGAACAAAGCGTGCCGCATTCCAGACCTTGTTGGCAAATGCGCTGTACCCCTTCATCCTGTCCGTCGAGAAAGGGATATCGGTGCCCGGGACAGCCATGGAGGAAAGCGTAAACCGGACCGCGTCGGAGCCGTACGCTTCAATCAGCTGCAGAGGCTCGATGACGTTTCCCCGGGTCTTGCTCATCTTTTTGTGGCTGGCATCGCGAACAATCCCGTTGATGTGGACTTGCCGGAACGGGACTGCACTCATGAACTTGAGCCCCATCATGATCATCCGGGCCACCCAGAAAAAGATGATGTCCGGCCCCGTGATCAGCACATCCGTGGGGTAAAAGAGACGCAGATCAGCCGTGTCTTCCGGCCAGCCCAGCGTGGAAAACGGCCACAGAGCCGAACTGAACCAGGTGTCGAGGATGTCGGTTTCCTCCCGCAGCTTTCCGCCACACCTGGCGCATGCCGCGGGGGCCGTCCGCGAGACCACGACTTCGCTGCAGGCGTCGCAATACCAGGCGGGAATGCGGTGCCCCCACCAGAGCTGCCGCGATATGCACCAGTCGTGGATGTTATACATCCATTCGAAGTAGCGTTTCTTGAAGGTGTCGGGGATGAACTGGATCTGTCCGTTCTCCACGACCTCGATTGCCGGCTTCGCGAGCGAGTCCACCTTCAGGAACCACTGCATGGAGATTTTCGGCTCAACCACCGTGGAGCAGCGGTCGCAAAATCCGATGTTGTGCTCGTACTCCGCGACCTTGACCAGGTATCCTTCGGCTGCCAGGCGCGCCACCAGCTTTTCACGGCAGGCAAACCGGTCCATGCCGGCATAGGGGCCGGCCGCGGCCGTCATTTTGCCGGCCTCATCGATTACGGTGACCCGCGGCAGATTGTGCCGCCGCGCTGCCTCATAGTCATTGGCATCATGTGCCGGCGTGACCTTCACGACTCCGGTGCCGAAGTTCCTGTCGACGAACTCATCCGCAATAACCGGAATCTCCCGATTCATCACCGGCAGGAGCGCACGGCCTCCAATCATGGAGCGATACCGGGCATCTTCCGGATGGACGGCCACTGCGGTGTCGCCAAGCATGGTTTCCGGGCGTGTGGTGGCGACAACGACACTGCCCTCACCATTCACCAGCGGATACCGGATGTGCCAGAGCTTGCCGCTGGCGGCCTGATAGGCCACTTCCAGATCAGAGATTGCGGTTTTGCAGCGGGGACACCAGTTGACTATGTACTCGCCCCGATAGATGAGCCCTTCCTCATAGAGCCGGATGAACACCTCCTGGACCGCACGGGAGAGGCCTTCATCCATGGTGAACCTTTCGCGGCTCCAGTCCACCGATACACCAAGCCGGCGCATCTGGTTAAGGATCGTGCCGCCGCTTGCTTTCTTCCACTCCCATGCCATTTCCAGGAAGCGTTCTCGCCCGAGATCGAAACGGCTCTTGTGCTCATCCTCCAACTGCTTGTCCAGCACAAAGTGCACGGCAATGCTCGCGTGGTCCATCCCCGGCAGCCAGAGCGTGTTGAAACCCGACATGCGTTTCCAGCGCACCAGAATGTCGTGAAGAGTGTGCTGCAGGGCATGGCCCATGTGCAACGAGCCTGTGACGTTGGGAGGAGGAATCACAATTGAAAAACGGGGCTTCGGCGAGGGATTGTCCGCTCTGAAATAGCCTTTTTCCTCCCAAAAGGCATAGAGGCGCTGCTCGAATAGAGCAGGATCATAGGACTTGTCGAGTATTTCCCGGGTCATTGCCACCTCTGCTGCAAAGAAGCCAAAAGCGCCAGATATGCCGCCTATGCTACACAGACAAACCATCGATTGTATTCGAAATCCGGATTCGAGTCCAGCGCGGCAGGTTAAACCTGTGATTCAGTCGGCGGGCGTGGCCCGGCATTCCAGTCGACACGGCAGTGAATGACCTCGAAGGGCCGTCGCGCGCCTGAAGGCGGCGCTTGACTGGCAGCAGGGTCCTTCATGGCCGGGAATTCCTACAGCCCGGTCAGCCATTTTTCCAGTTTTGATGAGGATCTTGGGATTTGGCAGCTTTGCCGCGGGCTGTCCCGTCACGTCTTCTTCGGGGCCTTCAACTCGTCAAGGTATTGACCGATCATAATTTGTGACAGCTCGGGAACTACCTCCCAGGCGATTTCGCGGACCACATCCTGGGACATACGCCTGACCACCTTCTCGGCGATCATGTCCATGACTTCGTCCGTCAGCGCGATCGGAAACGATTCCGATCCCCCGCTCCGCGTACCCGGGAACGGGATGACATGAGGCGCTGAAGCCGAATCCCGCAGCTTGTTTTCTTCGGTTGAAGCCGGAGCGCCGGCGGCTGTTTCCGACAGATCGTCCGGATGGGCTTCGGCAGGCACGGTCGCCGTCTGCTGCAGCAGAGAAGAATCGAACAGATCGAGGATGCGATTCGAACCCAGGAAAGACTCCCTTGTTTTGTCGCTGACGAGCCCTGCCAGGGTGGTCGAGGCAACCGCCGCCTCCGGCAGGTCAAGAACCTCTTTCTCATCCTCCTGCCGGACGTTGGCTTCAGCCTCATGCCCACCCCCGTTCTGCTGGTCCACCAGAGAGCGCACGATATCGATCAGCTCTGCCGTGTCAAATGGCTTTGTCAGATAGGCGTCGCATTTCGCTTTTGATGCAGCCATTTCGTCAAACGGCTCGAAGGTGCCTACCAGCAACACGACCGGGGTCCCCGCGAGCTTCGGGTCTTCCTTGATCGCGGTACAGACTTCGTAACCGTTCCGACCGGGCATAAAAACATCGGCCAGGATAATGTCAGGCCTGGTCTCTCGAGCCCTCTCGATTGCCGCATCTCCCTGGGTCACCGCATCAATCGCCACGTCTTCCGCGGCAAACGTCAACTGCACCACCTTGTGAATTGTGATGCTGTCATCAGCCAGGAGCAATTTTATGGGCATACGCAGTCCGGGGTCGGCCTTTCTCACTTCTTCTTCGTGGTCGTGCCGGTGTTTTTGTCGTCCTGCTTCTTATCGTCCTTCTTATCGGTTGCGGGCGGGGTTCCCTTAGGATTCGCTCCGGCGACCGGCTTGCCGTCGGGGCCCCTTTCGATGGTTCCGGTGATGAGTATTTCCCCGGGCTTGCCGCCGGCCTGTCCGGCCTTCAATGCCGCCGCAGCCGCGGCAGCCTCTGCCCTGTTGGCCTCGATGATTCTGCGGGCCTCCGCATAGCGATCCGGCGGCCCCTTGAATCCTATCGCCTCGGCGAAGTCGATCAATGGCTTCAGCGGACTGAAAGGCGCGGGCGCCTTGACCAGAGCCTGATTCTGTGCTGCCAGTTGTGTGTCGACCTCGGGAACCGGCTTCCCCATCTTCTGCAGCTCCGCTTTGGCCAACTCAGAGTACTTGCTGAACGGGTATCCTGCAACGACTCGTCCCAAATACTTTGCCGCTTCATCGGTGTTCTCGGTCCTCTGCATGGACTCGGCGTACTTGAAATATGCCTCGTCCATTTCGGAGAAATGCGGAAACGAATCCGCTACCTCCTTGTAACGCGAGGCGGCGCCAAAATAATTGTTGCGGCCTGCATAGAAATCTCCGACCCCCATGTGATGCCGAGCTAGGATGTCCTGCACATCATCCAGATAGCCTTTGACGATAGGAATGTAATCGGAGTCGGGGAACAATGTGATCATTTTTTGGATTTCAGCTTCCGCCCGTCTCGTATAGCTCTGGTCGCGGTCGGGATCATGCATTTGTCTCATGAGGATGGAGACGATCTTCATCTGGGCATCGACGGTCTTTGGATGCGTGGGGAAGAAGATAATGAAGTTCCGGTACTGATCCTCCGCCATCAGGAGGTTTTCGGTCCCCCCTTCCCGGTAATACGAATCGCCCATGGCGAGGTAAGCCTCGGACTCCAGGTCGCTGCCGGGATAGGTGCGTATCAGAGTCTGGTAGGCCAATCTGGCCTTGATAAACTGACTCTTTTCCAGGTACTCATTGCCGTTCTGAAACAGCGTTTTGTCAGGCGGCACGACGCTCGTCTGCAACTTAGCACCTTTCTGGCCGCCGCAACCGGACAGTCCGGCCAGGATCAAAACCAGAAAAACGTGTTTGGATATTGGCCGCATCGCCTGCCTCCACAACCGGACATTCCCTGAACAGGAGTGCCAGAGTACCACCCGCCGGGCTGTCCTTCCATTCATTGCCAGAATGATAGCGCGTGCGCACGCGAATGCAAAACTGCCCGCGTGATTGCCGGCAAGCCTGTCGACATGATTGTAAAGGCCGCCGGAGCTGGCGCCATAATCAAAACCGGTTCCCACCCCCATTGGGAACGATATCTAATAGACGCTTTTTTTTCATCAGGTTTCCGGAATTTTCGGGTATGCGCATCCTTGCCGGCCGACCCCTCTGTCTCGACATTTTTCGCTGAAGCGTAACACAGAGCCCATGGAGATGCAAGTCGGACACCGTGTAACCCTATGAAGAGCGGGCCATTAAGGCTGCGAAGAAGCCGTCCCACAGCCGGGGGCCGGGAAAGCTCCTGAACAGCCCATCTTGATCGAGCCATCCGGCAATGGCCGGTGGAAAAGCCGGTCTGCGGATCCGGAACTCGGGATGCGATTCCAGGAACTTCCCGACCACGGATTCGTTTTCTTCCGGTTCCGTAGAGCAGGTGGCATAGAGCAGCAAACCCCCATCCCGTACCGCCGTTGCAGTCGAATCCAGCAGTTGCAGCTGTTTCTGGCTCAATTCCCGCAAGCGCGCCGGCGTAAAACTCCATTTAAGCTCCGGATTTCGTCTCAAGGTGCCCAGCCCTGAACAAGGTGCATCCACAAGGACCGCATCGAACTGAATCCGAAACGGCGCTCCGGTGCGGACATCATGGATCAAGACATTGAAAGGCGCGCCCGGGGTTCCATCCAGAAATGACAGCAGCCGCCTGGCACGCCGTGGATCCACATCGGAGCAGATCAGGCTTCCTGACGGACCACACAACTCCCGCAGGATGGCGGCCTTGCCCCCAGGGGCAGCGCATGCATCCCAGACCTTTGCGCCCTCGAGGGATCCAAAAAGGAAAGGGATCAGCTGGGAGGCCTCGTCCTGGAAGTGCTCTCTTCCAGTGAAGCGCCTGCCACTGCCTTCTTTCTGGGCCAGGTAGCCACCCGGGACCCACTCTGAAGGCTCATAGCCACAAGGGTTCGGAGCCTGATTCCGGGCAGCTTCAAGCCCGTCCCTCCCGGGCTGCACGACTGGCCCACCCACTCGAAAGGCCGTCTGCGGAGGCCTGTTGAGGGACAAGGCATATTCGCAGGCACGATCTCGGCCGAAGCGGGCCTCCCAGCGCTCCCACAGCCACTCCGGCAGGGAAACCCTGACCCAAACGGGGCAATCCCGGTGAAAATCCGGCAAAGTCCAGGGGCGGGAACGGCTGAACGCGCGAAGGACGCCGTTGACGAATCCCGCCGGCCCGGGCCCGGTCTTTGACTTGGCGATTTCAACCGCGTCGTTGATGATGGCGTGGTCCGGCATGCGATCCATGCGGGACATTTGATACAGGCTCAGGCGCAGGAGGATCCGGATCCTCGAAGTCACGCTGTCCCATGGGCGCGAAACCGCCCCTTTGAGCAGGTAGTCCAACCAGGCACGCCATCGCAGCGTTCCGTATGCGATCTCGGTAGCCAGATTCCTGTCCCGGACCTCAAGTTGCGAGATGATTTCAGAGTTCAGGACATCATCGCTGTGCGCTTGCCTCAGTTCAATGCGGCAAAGCGCTTCATACGCCGCCTGTCGCGCAGGTGCAATCACTCGCCCCCCGTCGGCCTTCCGCTCACGACGAACTGCTGCCACCCGTCGAAGCGAAGGCAGAGCACGGGTGCACAATCGCCCGGGCTACCGTCACGCAAGCCGCGATCCCGGGGGCGCACCGGTGCTATGAGGAAAATAGCCGTTCGCCATACTTGAGGCGCTGTCCGTTCGCGAATTCGCGCCCGGTAATCCGTTTTTTCGCTTCCGGTTGCACCTCGAGGACCTCCAATACGGTGCCGTCGCCACAGGCGATCCTCATGCCTCGTTCGCTGGCCCCCAAAAACACGCCGGGCAGCTCCGGGACCCTGAGGAACGGATCCACGGGCGCACTCTTCAGTATCTGCAGCCTCAGATCGCGGCATTCCGTGCCGGCAATTGGCCAGGGATTGAGGCCCCGGATCTGATTGTGGATCTCCTTCGCGCCCCGGTCCCAGCGGATCGGAGACATATCCTTGGTGATCCGCGGAGCATAGCTGGCAAGGGTGTTGTCTTGCGGCACAGGCTGCACGGCTCCGCTTTGGATTCCGTCCAATGATTGGATCAAGAGTTCGGCGCCGACTTCGGCCATGCCGGCCGAGAGCTCGCCTGTGGTCATTGTTTCGGAGATTTCGCATTCGCGCTGGAGCAGCATCGGGCCGGTGTCCAGATGCTCATCCATTAGCATGGTTGTGATTCCGGTGACGGTTTCGCCATTGAGAACCGCCCAGGCTACCGGAGCGGCGCCGCGATAACGAGGCAGAAGCGAGCCGTGCACGTTGACGCACCCGCAGCGCGGCAGCTGCAGCAGCCAGGCTGGCAATATCTGGCCGTACGCGACGACAACTATGAAGTCGGGTTGGAAAGATTCGAGCATGGCCCGATTTTCGATCCCCCGGATCTTCTCCGGCTGGAGCACGGGGATGCCGGCCTGCAGGCCGTAGGCCTTGACCGCGGAAATCCCCGGTTTCTGGCCGCGTCCCGCGGGGCGATCCGGTTGAGTGACAATGGCGCCGATTTCGTAGGAGCTGCACTGCAGTGCTCGGAGCGAGGGAACGGCGAATTCGGGCGTGCCCAGAAAAATGACCCGCATGGCTACCAGGTGCCGGCCTTGGCAAGCTTCTTGATCTTGTTCCGGATGAGGGTCTTTTTCAGCGAGCTCAGGCGGTCGATGAACAGAATCCCGTTGAGGTGATCGATCTCGTGACTGAAACAACGGGCCAGCATGTCGTCGGCTTCGTATTGCACCGGCACCCCGTGGAGGTTCTGTCCGCGAATCCGCATCCTGCGCGGGCGGATGACCGTGTCGGTGAATTCCGGGACGCTGAGACACCCTTCTTCGCTGCGCTGCTCCCCCTCAGCCACGACGATCTCCGGGTTGCAGATGACAATCAGCTGCGACGGATCCTCGCCCACGGTGAGATCGATGGTGGACAGGCGGATATTGAGCCCGATCTGCGGCGCAGCGAGCCCGATACCGGGAGCCGAATACAGGGTCTCGATCATGTTCTTCGCGATCTTCTCCAGTTCGCTGTCGAACGCAGTGATCGGTTCGGAAACCGTCTTCAGTTCCGGAGCGCCGTATTTGAGAATGGGCAAAATCATGATGATAAATTGTAGATTAGATGTGCCTTCTTGTCTATATCACGCGCGGAGCATCGCTAGTAAGCGTCCAGCAGAGCGCAGTAGCTGCGGTAATTGGCCTGGAGCTCGATCATGGAATCGCCGCCGAACTTGTCCAGAAAAGCCTGGGTCAGAACCAGGCCGACCATTGCCTCGGCGACCACGCCGGCAGCCGGGACCACGCAGGTGTCGCTGCGCTCAAATGCAGCGGCGCAAGCCTTCTTGGTAACCAGGTCCGCCGACCTGAGCGACTTGCGCAGCGTGGGGATGGGCTTCACATAGATGCGGGCGCGCAAATCGGCACCGTTGGTGACGCCGCCTTCCAGCCCACCGGCGTTATTGCTGCTGTGGTAGAAGCGGTGCCGTTTCTCGTCATAAAAGATTTCGTCGTGGACACAGGAGCCTGTGCCGGCGGACGACGCGATGCCGGTGCCGATCTCGACCGCCTTGACGGCTGGAATGCTCATCAGCCCCGAGGCCAGCATCGCATCGAGCCTCCGATCCCACTGGGTATGAGTCCCCAGCCCCGGCGGAACGCCGATAGCGACGATTTCGGCTGTGCCGCCGAGCGTATCGCCTTCCTGGGCGGCCTGGTCGATCAGGGCCATCATTTGTGCCGCGACAACGTCATCGGCGCAGCGCAGGGCGGATTCCGGATCGATTGCCAGGATGGCGCTGCCGTCCAGGTTCTCCATCGCCGCGGGGACTCGGGCCCGGCCGATCGCCAGCACGTGGCTCCCGATTTGAATGTGGAATTGACGGAGCAGCAGCCTGCAAATGGCACCGATGGCAACTCGAGATGCGGTTTCACGGGCACTGGCACGCTCGAGCACATCCCTGGCATCATGAGTCTGATGCTTTAAGGCGCCAGCCAGGTCGGCATGACCCGGCCGGGGGCGTGTGAGCTCTCTTCTGTCGGCCTCCGGGACCGCTTCAGCAGACATGGCGATCCGCCATGATTCCCAATCCCTGTTGGCGATGACGAAAGTCACGGGGCTGCCCAGCGTTTGCCCGTGGCGCACGCCGGCAGTGACTTCAAAGCGATCGTCCTCGATCTGCATGCGCGCGCCGCGCCCATACCCCAGGCGCCGGCGCCTCAGTTGCGATTGAATGTAGCCGAGATCGACGGACAGCCCCGCCGGCAGGCCATCGACGATGGCTGTAAGGCACTTGCCGTGCGATTCCCCTGCGGTGATCATCCGAATCAAGGACACTGTCATTTCCTCCGCTGCCAAAGGCGTATGCTGGAGTGCGTCCAAGCGCCCTTGGATTGTGAAACTCCGTTTCCTGCAAAAACTTAGAGCACGATCTCACTCCCTTTGTGCTTGACTTACGGAAGCAGCGGCCAATAAACTTTCCCGAGGTTTTCATGGTCACTATTCTCAGATCCGCCATAAGTGCGCCGCTCCGGTTTCTCAGTAGAGCGATCTGGGAAATCCAATCCTACACTTATCTCAGCAGCCGGGCCATTGCCAATCTCTTCACCCGCCCGATCTACATGCGTGAGGTCATTCTGCAGATGGACCGGATCGGAGTGGGTTCTCTGACGATTATCCTGTTGACCGGCTTCTTCACCGGCGCTGTGCTGGGCATCCAGTCTGAGAGCGCGCTGCGCCGTTATGGCGCCGTGAGCATTACAGGCCAGCTGGTGGCGCTCACTCTGATTCGGGAATTGGGCCCCGTGCTCTCCGCGCTCATGATGGCGGGCCGGATCGGGTCCGGCGTGGCCTCCGAACTGGGCTCCATGGTGGTTTCCGAACAGATCAACGCGATGCGGGCTCTGGGCACGGACCCGACCCGAAAGCTGGTTACGCCGAGGATGATCGCGACCATCATGATGCTGCCGATGCTGACCATTCTGTGCGACACGATCGGTATGTTCGGCGGCTGGGTGATCGCGCGCTACAAGCTGCTGATCAGCTCGAACCAGTACTGGTCGGACGCTATGAACGCGCTGCAGCCCTCAGACGTTTTCGGCACACTCCTGAAGCCCCTGGTCTTCGGCTTCATCATCTCGATGACCGGGTGTTATGTCGGACTGCGTACTCACGGGGGCACGGAAGGTGTGGGACGGTCCACAACCCAGGCGGTGGTCAGCAGTTCGATTCTGGTGATCACGGCGGATTTCTTTCTCAACAACCTGATCATCTATATGGCACCCCTGCTCAACGTATGATCGAGTTCCGGAACGTCACGAAATCCTTCGAGAATGACGTTGTACTCAAGGCGGTCAGCTTCAAGATTCTCGCCGGCGAAACCAAGATCATCCTCGGCGCCAGCGGCTCGGGCAAGTCGACGATTCTGAAGCTCATCCTCGGCCTTATCCGCGCGGATGAAGGGCAGATTCTGATCGAGGGCCAGGATATCACGACGATGAGCGAGCACGAGCTGGTCCAGATCCGGCACCGGATCGGGATGGTCTTCCAGGAGGGAGCGCTGTTCGACTCGCTTTCGGTGAGGGAAAACGTCGGCTACCGGCTGTTTGAGGAGTCGGACCTTTCCGAGGAGGAGATCGAGGTCATTGTCATGCGCCTCCTGGGCTTCGTCGGCCTCGCCGAGGCGATCGACAAAATGCCCGCGGAACTCTCCGGGGGCATGAAGCGCAGGGTGGGGATCGCCCGGGCGCTTGTCGGATCCCCGAAGGTGGTCCTTTACGATGAGCCCACTTCCGGTCTGGATCCCATCACGAAAAAGACCATCGTGGAGCTGATGATCAAGCTCCGGGATTTGGAAGGGGTCACCACCGTTTTTGTCACCCATGATCTGCGGGCCGCCGCTACGATGGCTTCCGAATACGCTATTGCCGAAAAAGGCGGGAACCTGCTTTTCCGGCAAGGGGGTCCAGATCTCTGCGTGGCCAACGTGCGCTTCATCATGCTGCACGACGGCGCCATCTGCTTTGAAGGAAGCTACGAGCAGCTGCGCGAGTCCCCGAATGCCTACATCCGTTCCTTTGTCGGCTGGCCCTCGCTGACCGCCTAATCGTGAGGAGATTTCATCATGCCAAAGAGACAGCGTGCGTCCATCGCGGAAATGAAGGTGGGTATCCTGGTCACAGTCGCGCTGCTCCTGCTCGCCGGGATCATTCTGCAGCAGAGCTGGGGAGTCAACTGGTTTGGCGACACCGTCAAGGCCGTCACCTACCTGCCTGATGTCGGCGGACTGAAGCCCGGCGCGCCTGTCTGGCTGGCCGGGATCGAAATCGGCAAGGTCGTCGGAGTCGCCATCGTCCCGCCGGAAATCTTCGCGGGCAACAAGCCGGTGTTTCAACGAATCGCCGAGATCCACAAAAAACTGGAGGCGCTGGATCCCAAAGGAGCCGACTACGAAAAAAATGCCGCCGTCCTGCAGGATGAATTGCGTGATGAGAAACTGAGACTCTGCTTCGTGGAGATCCAGTTCCAGATCCGCAGCCGGTTTATCGACCGCATCAGCCGCGATTCCGAAGTGAGCATCGAATCCAAGGGACTGATCGGCGATTCCTATATCGATATTTCACCCGGCACGTACGGCATTCCGCCGCAGAAGACCGGAGATTACTACCTGATCGAAGGAGTGCGCACCACCGGTTTCCGCGAGATCATGACTGGAGCCAACGATGTGGTTGCCAACTTCGGAGTGCTTTCGGATCAGTTCAAGAACATAGCCCTCAAGATCAATCCAGACAAGGTCAGCTCGAACCTGGCTGACACATTCAAAGCGGTGCAAGCCGCCCTGAACGAAGCGAAGGATACCTTCGCGAGCGCAAAGGAAACCATGGCCGCGATCCGAACCGGCGAGGGAACCGTGGCAAAGTTGATATCGGATCCGACGGCATATCAGCGGCTTACCGAGGCGCTGGAGAAATTCAACAAGATCGCCGCCGAAATCCAGGACGGCTCGGGAACCCTTGCCAAACTGATTCATAATCCGGAGCTATTTGACAACGCGAGCGAAACCCTGAAAAAAGCGGACCTGGTGATGGCGCGGATTGAGAAAGGGGAAGGTACGCTCGGAAGATTGTCCAAGGACGAAGCCCTGTATGAGAGAACCAGCCGGGCGATCGAGAGGTTCGCTGAATTCGTCGATCAGATCGACAAGGGGCAGGGGACCCTCGGCAAGCTGTACAAGGACCCCTCTCTGTACAATAACCTGGACCAGGCTACGGCGGAGATCACCAAACTTATCTATGATTTAAGGCAAGATCCCAGAAAGTACCTCACGATTCGGTTCCGCTTGTTTTGACCTTGACAAGGTTTCCGAATCTGACTAGCCTAGCGCCCATGATCAGCAACCTCATCGGTCGAGCAGGCAAGTTCATCCTCGGCCTGCTGGTGAAATTCCTGTCCAGCCTCCGGATCAATCCCAATATCCTGACCTTCACCGGCGTTGTCATCAGTTTCTGGGGAGCCTGGAATTTCGGCTTCGGCATGATGAGGCGGGGCGCTCTGATCATCATTCTTGCGGGACTGTTCGACATGCTGGACGGCGAGGTAGCGCGGGTGCGCGGGGCTGAAACGCGATTCGGCGCGTTCTACGACTCCGTGATCGACCGCTACTCGGACATCATTCTCCTGCAGGGATTGGCGGTGTGGTACGCGCGCCAGCAGATGCTGGGATACGTGGTCCTGGTGGGCATTGTGCTGATGGGAGCGGTCATGACCAGCTATACACGGGCCCGGGCCGAGTCCCTCATCCCGAGTTGCAAGGTCGGCTTTATGGAGCGCCCGGAACGGATCGTTCTGCTCATCATCGGAGGGCTGGCGAACCGCATGGAAGCCGTGCTCTGGGTGCTGGCCATTCTCGGCAATTGGACCGTAATCAACCGGATCTATTACACGTGGAAGGAGCTGCCGTCTCCCAGGCGAAAAGCTGCTGCGCAAGCCGCCGCCGGACAGACTCCGGAAGCCGCATCCGCGTTTCAAGCCTCCCCGCAACCGTCCGACACGCTTGAGTTGCCGAAAAGCAACTTGATCGGCGGATCACGCTGAAGAGCTATTTGATCTCCTGGATCTCAGTACCCTTGGGTAGCTTCTGATCGAATTGAGATGCCGGTATGGGCGCATTCAGCTTCTCTTTGGCGAACGTTACCAGCAGGTAATTGCCGTTCGGCTCCTGCAACTTCTGCTGAATGGGTACGCTGGTGGCATTCTTGATCCACAAGGTGAAGGAGGAGAAGAAGGCGGCCGTGGCACTGCTCTTGGGTTTGAGCCTCAGGACGGAACAGGTTTCTCCGCCGATGGTCTCCTCACCCGATAGATCAATGTCGAAGGTCTCGCGCAGCCTGCCCGGGGACTGCCCCAGACCCATTGCCAGGTACTCGGCTTTGTCTTTGTTTTTCCCCAGGTTTACGATGCTTGCCTGGTTGATCCTCGGCTGATAGACCGTGGCCACGCCACCCTTGATGGTAAGAATCCTCACGCCCGGGGTTCTGATTTCCTGTCGCAGCAACGCCGAGCCATCCTTGGCCCGGGCGTACCTGAAGATTCCTGTTTCCGGGCTGTCAAACTCCTTGAGAACAGCGATGTACTGACGCTGGGTGAAATTCGCTTCAAAACTGCGGAAGGCCTTGCCGACGGCACCCATACGCTCCAGCACCTGATCGACAGTCCGGGGTTTGCCGGCCTGCTGGGCGAAAGGAGTAACTGCGAGACAGCCGGCGAACATGAGGGTGAGGCAAAGCGGTGCTATGGGATGAGTCTGGTTTATCATTCAGGGAGTATGCGACACCGTGGAAGATCCTGTGCGCGTGCCGTCGGTGTCGGCATGCTGCACGGTGCTCGGCCCTTGCGCCGTGGGTTGGTGCGTCCGCCTGCCCACCAGGCAGCTGCCGGGCACAAGGAAGATGAAGGCCAGGATCAGTGTGCAAATAATATCGTATTGCAGTGTGCCGCGCTCATAGGTCCAGATCATCAGGTTCCGTGCCGTGCCTGCCGGTTTGGACATCCGCGTCGAGCCTTTCCTGTGTTTCAGAACAGCCCTTCCAATTCCGGTTCGTAGGCCAGATGTGCGCCGTGATGCAGGATCTGTCCGTCTCTCATCTCGACAATGCGGCTTGCGACGGACGCAGCATCAGGATCATGTGTGATCATCACGATCGTCTGTTTCAGCTTCTCGTTCAGGCTCTGGAGGATACGCAATACCTGCTGCGAGTTGTGAGAATCGAGGCTGCCGGTCGGCTCGTCCGCGAGCATGATGGCCGGATGATTGATGATGGCCCGGGCAATTGCGACCCGCTGTTGCTCCCCCCCGGACAACTCCGCCGGCCGAAAGTTGATCTTGTCGGTGAGCCCCAGCATCTCGAAGATTTCTTCGCTCTGATAGTAATTCAAGTGGCCATTGCCGTGAATCTTCTTCGCCAGATCGATGTTTCCCTTGGCCGTCAAGGTTGGCAACAGGTTGAAGCGCTGGAAGACAAATCCCACTTTCCGGCGCCGCACTGCGGTGCGCTCGGCATCGCTCAGTTGCGCGATGTCGACGCCCTCGATCATCACCTTTCCTGCGGTCGGTTTCTGCAGCCCGCCGAGCAGGTGCAACAGTGTGGATTTTCCGCAACCTGACGGTCCCATGATGGCGACAAACTCGCCGGGTTCCACGTCGAGGTCAATGTTGCGCAGCGCGGGGACCTCTACCCTGCCCGACCGGTAGATCATCGAAAGGTCGATGGTCTGAATGATATGGCTTGCAGAGGTATCCGCCATCACCGCTCTATTCATAGTTTATTGCCGTGACCGGATCCATCCGGGCCGCCTTGTAAGCCGGATAGAGAGCGCCCAAAGCTCCTCCCATCAGTCCCAGGCCACACGCTGTCAGCACTTCCGTTATCGTCATTGAGACCTGAAGTGTCGGGAAAGCGCTGATGATCGCTTTGCGCACGATCTCGCTGATGCCAATACCGAACAATACGCCCAAGCCGGATATTATAACAGTTTCTTTCATAATGATGCCAACTATAAAACCGCGGGAGGCGCCGAGAGACTTGAGAATGCCAATCTCGCGTGTACGCTCGAAAATCGTCGTGTACATGGCCACCAGCACCACCATGAAGCTCAGAAGCATGGAAACGACAATGACCGTTAACCGGAATTCTTTCATTCCTGGCATTTTAGTGTCAGCCAGCAGGATGGAGGCATCCCTTGTGCTGCGCAGCTCGAGCCCCGGATACGCATCGCGCAGCTCCACATCGAGCCGGCTTGGTTCCACACCGGGAGCCGCCTTGATGAACATGATCGTTGCCTTGTCGGGCGTGCCATTGAGATCCTGCAGCGTCGCCAGGGGCACGAAGACTCGCACCACTGCGCCGGACTTGCAGATGCCGCTGACCGTAAACTTGTGATTCAGCACGGTCAGGGATCTTCCGGGTTCGAGCTGGTGGAGCCTGGCGTAGAGCTCGTCCACGATGACTTCGTCACCCGTCAGAGAGCTCCGTCCGGAAAGGATCTGAAGACGGCCGGGAAACTCATTGTAGCTTGCCAGGTCAATGCCGAAGACCAGGCCGAAATCCACCGAACTGAACTTTGCCAGGATCGGGGTGACGGCGCCGACGCCGGGGATTTCCTTGAGTTTTTCTCCCAATTTCACCGGGAGGGTGGCGCCGCTGAAGGCATAAAATACCGAGCCGCCGCTCTGCTGGAGCATGAAATCCGCTCCAACGCCGATGGTCCGGTCCAGATACTCATTCAGCGTTCCCGAGACGATCCCCCCGATGATAAGCATCAGGATCACGCCAATGGCCACCGCAAGCACGCTGATGAAGGTCCTTGCCGGGCGCGCCCGCATATTCGCCGCAACCATGCTTTCCATTATGGATAGTTGCTCCTTACCTTTTCCTTGAGGATGATCCGTTCCGCGCTCGCTGGCGGTTTCAACACGAAGCTGGACTCGGGCAGCTCGGGATTGACCCGCCAACTCCTGAACTGCATCTCGAGCTGGTAGCCGTCCAGTGGCCTCTCGATGCGTATCGAGAGCGGCAACAGCACGCCTTCCGATTCGGACAGGCTCGCGTAATTCACGATTCCGGCGACTTCCCCTGATTCGGCGAATGTCTCCTCCTTCACGACCGTAAGCTGCGATCTCTCGATCCACAGCCGGCGCAACGGATGCAACTCCTTGCCGCCCACATCCTGCACCTGCATCAAAACGTAGTACTTGCCGCCCGCATCCTGCTCCTCGGTCCGCAGGATCCGGCGATCCGGCTGATCGAGCAGAACCCAGGACGGCAGGAGCGCAGCCAGAATATGACTGGGCCTCGCCGTAAAGCTCAGGGCGCGCCCCTGTTCTTCAAATTCCAGTTCCCCCGCGCTGTTCCGGCCGACATAGAGCCTGTTATCTCTCGGACTCCAGATCTCAAACTCGTCCCCTCGAGAGAGCAGCTCAAGGATCGTCGTTTTTGTCAGCGGATTCTGAACGGCAAGCAGCATGCCGAGCGAACGATGCAACAGCACGTATCCGGGCGCGCTACGGTACTCCTGCAACTTTCCACTTTCTGCTTTGCCGGTAGTCAGGCTTACTTTTGCCGAAGAAGAGGAAAGCGAAGTGATTTTATCGCTATATTCGCTTAGTTTTGCAAGCAATTCCTGCAATGTTGCGGTTTTGGCCGCCGCGACGCGGGGGGAAACGGGGACTTTGATCTCGCTCTTAATCCCGCATGTCGTGGTCGTCAGCAGCGGCAATAATAGAAGCACCGCGAAGCATGCGAGCCTTGCCAACCGGCGGATGATTCCGTTACTCATACGTTTACAGAGTACCATTTTTGATGACGGATTTGGGGGTGAATCTGCCTGAACAAAGCTGAACATCAAGGCGCGCAAGACGAGCGGCGTGTTTGCGATGGGCGGAAATTGACACCGAAAGGCCTTGCGGGTAGAATGCCCTCACCTTGTCTAAGATAGAAAGTCGAACACGACCGATGAGACCGGACAGCACCGGTGATACCGATTCTGCAGAGCGTAAGCCTGCATTGCCGCCGTTGCTCTCCGGCAAGGAGGCGCTTGGGAGCCAGCTGAAGGCCGCCCGTATCGCAGGGAATATCACACTCCAGAAGGCCGCTCAGGATACCCGCATCAGCTTCCGGCATCTGCAGAGTCTCGAAGAAGGACAGTACCGGAACCTGCCCGGAGGTATGTACAATCGAGCCTTCCTGAAGTGCTATGGCGCCTATCTGGGACTCGACCCCGATTCCTTGCTTAGAAAATATGAACAGGAAAGCGAGTCGCACGGCGACAGGCTGGTAAAGGCCCGGACGCCGGCCCCCTCCCTGACGCGAGAGCCGTTTCGCTTTCCTCCCGTGCTGATCTGGAGCCTGATGTTTCTCGTCTCCGTTGCCGGGCTCTGGTTCAGCCGCCGCTGGATTGCCGCCGTTTTCTCCCCTTACTTCTCCCGTCCTCCCGCTTCAAGAATGGAGAAACGCGAGCCTTCCGGCCCCCTTGTCCAGCAGCCTGCCGGCGGGCAGGAGGCGCAACCGCCCGCCGCGACACCCGTGAGCCCTCTCCGGACACCATCCGTGGACGCAGCGGCGGCCGCGGTGTCCGTTCAGGCATCGATGGAAAGGCCGCTGCCGGGGGCTCTGCAATTGCGCGTGGAAACGGTGGAGCCTTGTTGGATTTCCATAAACGGCGACGGCAGGCGCATACTGACCAAGCTGCTTCAGCCGGGTGAGGGGCAGTCCTTCGCGGCCAATAACGATTTCGAGCTCATCCTGGGAAACGCCGGCGGCGTAAAACTGAAAATCAACGGCAAACCCGTCAAGTCCCTCGGCCCGTCTGGCTCGGTAGTCAGATTCACGATCAATGCCGAGAACATCCCAAGCCTGCTGGAAAAAATGACCGGCTGATCTCTCTATGCCCGACAGCGACCTGTTGGCCAAACTGCATTCCGGGCAAGCGCCCAGGCATGTGCGCCTGCTTGCGGCACGCGGCCTGGTGCCCCTGCCTCCGGACGAGATGCTGAGCCTCCTGGTCCGTCTTCATCGGGATCCGGATCCGGAGGTGGCGGAAAAGGCGGCGCTGACGCTCCAGGAGTGGACCGAGAGCGATCTGCTGCGGCAACTGAAATCCCCCGAGTGCAACGCAGAGGTCATGGAATACTTTGCCGGCTCCGCTTCGCCTGCAGTGCAGGAAGCCATCGTGACAAATCCGGCGGCCGGCGGATCCGTGGTGGCCGGCCTCGCCGCACGCGCGGGCGCCCCGCTCCTGGAAGTGATCCTTGACAACCGGATGCGCCTTCTTGAGTCTCCTGAGATCCTGCAGAATCTCAGGCTCAATCCGGCTGCCACACCTCAAGTCCTGGGCCTGGTGCGTGAAATCGAGGCGGAGTTTTTCGGCAGCAAGAAGCGCGATTACCTTGTGGGTGAAGACAAGGAGAAGGCCCAGGCGCCGACGGAGACGATCGAGTTCGAGACAGAATTGCCGATCGACGATCTGGCGCTGGAGGGGCTGCCCGCCGATCCGCAGCAGCGCGAAGCCGCCATATTGCAGCGGCTCAGCCAGCTGAGTGTTCGCCAGAAGATTCAGCTGGCCCTGAAGGGGTCGCGGGAAGTACGGGCGGTCCTAATCCGCGACACCAACCGGCAGGTCTATCAGGGTGTGCTGCAGAGCCCAAAACTGACGATCAGCGAAGTCGAAGCCTTTGCCGCCATGCGCAGTATCTCCGATGAAATCATTCGCACGATCGGAAACACCAAGGAATGGACCCGGAGTTACGTGGTGGTGCAAAATCTGGTGAAAAATCCCAAGACTCCCCTTATGATCTCCCAGAGGCTGATGTTCCGCCTGCAAACGAGAGACCTGATGATGCTGTCGCGCGATCACGGCATTCCGGAAGCGGTCAGACGGAATGCTCAAAGGCTGTTCAGCCAACGTACCAGCCCGCAGCCGAAGGGAAAAAACCAATGAAGACCGGGAGTCCCTCATCTCCGCAAACCTTCCTGCCGGATGAAGCAGCGCGGTTTCTCTCCCCCGGGAAGCCGGCGGGCGGAAGACGCAGGATACCCCACCTGGAGATTCTCCGGGCCATTCAGAGCCCCGGGCGCGGCATCGCCGACATCGTGGAAGCCTACAAGAGGGAGGTACTGCCGGCCCGGACGCGCACCATTCAGCTGCTCGGGCACAAGGCACCGGCGCAAATCATCGAAACCCTTCTCGGCTTTGAGGTGAAATCCCAATACAAGCGCATCCACTGTCCGGATATGGTCACGGCACGTTATGTAAGACTGTTTTCGGAATTCGGTTGCCGCACCATCCGCCTGCCTTACGATCCGACCATTACAGCCAGACTGATCACGGATTTTGAGCGAACCCAGGAGGCCATCCGCAGAGGAGTGCAGGAACTCTTCCCGCAGGATCACGACATCCGTGTCTACGTGCTCCGCAGGCTGTACAAGCACCTGCGCGCCCAGCTCAAGGCAGCTGCCAAAAAGGTCGCTGCGGAATCCACAGAAACATAACGCAGCCGGCCAGATGGGGAAACGAGACACTATTTCTCTGGCACCAGATCCTTGCGGACAACCTCAAGATCCTGCTCACGCATGACCAGCCGTACCAGCCTGCCGTCCATGTCCGTCGAGAAATTGCCGGTCCGAATGCCCATGAACTCAATCTTGAAATTGCGCACCGGTATGGTCCCTTTGCCGTACTCAAGCTTGGCATCTTCCAGCCAGGTTACCGCCAGCCCCACCTCATTGCCGATGACCGGCATGAAATCGGTGAAGATCTGGCGTCCGCGCAGCTTGAAATCATAGAGGCGACTGATGATGTCGTAGTGGTGGTAGACATTGAAATCCAGTATGAGCATGCCGGGTTGCCAGGCCCCGGATGATTCGACAATGTTTCCGCCCCGGCTCAAGATCCGATTGATTTTGGAATCCTTGATCGTCACCTCGTAATAGTCCTTAAGGTCTCCGGAGAGGTACTTGTAGGAGTAGCGCAGCGGGACGAGGCTGTCCTTGGCAAAAACCATGGCGGTCTCAAAAGCCATGCGCTTGGTCTCGATGCTGTCGCTCAGTAGTATCTCGTGCCGGGAGGCAACGACGCGATTCCCGTCTTTGTCTTTGAACTCGCGGACGGTTTCCGTTCCTGCAGCCGCGCCGCGGATGAAGATGGCGTACGTCTGCTGGTAGGACGGCGGGGGTTCCGCCTGTAGGGACAGGATCGCAAGTGACAGGCAAACGCTGAGCAAGGTCATCATTTCCGTTCCCGCCTGCTCCGGATGAGCATGGAAGCCGGGACGCGCACCAGGGCATCTTCCCCGGCAGCCATGGCTGATGGCAGGTTTTCCTTCACAAACTGGATCATCTGCAACATTTCACTCTGCATTCGTTCCATCTTCTCGCGCATGTTCAGAATGACTTCGACGCCGGCAAGGTTAACTCCCAAGTCCCTTGTCAGGCTCAGGATGGTTTCCAGCCGCTTCAGGTCGGACTCGGTGTAGAGGCGCGTATTGCCTTCGCTGCGCGAAGGCTTCAGCAGGCCGAGCCTTTCGTAGAGGCGAAGCGTCTGGGGATGGACCTCATAGGTCTCCGCCACCACGCTGATCATGTATCCTGCTTTCCTGCGTCCTGCCACGGTATTTTACTCCACAGCCTCCAAGACGGGAAGTTGCCGGCGCCCGCGTCCAGCCGCACTCCATGTGCCCCAACCACGTACCAGGCGGTTGGCGCCGGCAGCCGCCAATCCCAGGGCACGCTCAGGTTTGTGCCATGCCGGCACGCGGATTTTCTGGATTGAGCCGGGCCAGTTCCCGCAGGATCTCCTTGGAACGCTCATCCGCCACTTTGGGAACGACGACTCGTACCTCGACAATCTGGTTGCCGGTCCCTTCCCCCCGCAGCGACGGGACGCCCTTGCCGCGCAGACGAAACTTCTGGCCGCTCTGCGTTCCGGGAGGTATGCGCAGCAACGTCATGCCGGAAATGGTCGGCACCTCGATTTTGGTGCCGAGAGCGGCTTCCGTCACCGAGATGGGAACGGTAACAAGGATGTCCGTCCCCTGACGCCGGAAGAACTCGTGAGGCCGAACGCCAATGATGAGGTACAGATCGCCCGGCGGTCCGCCGTTCCTCCCGCCCACTCCTTTGCCTGCCACCCGCATGCGGTATCCCGTGTCCACTCCGGGGGGGATGCGCACCGTAATGCTTTCCTGTGCCGCCGTGGTTCCGGACCCGCCGCAGCTTGCACACCTGCCGCCTATCCGGCCCGTCCCCGCGCACGCGCGGCAGGTCGAGGCAAAACGCATGGTCCCGTGGAAGCGCATCTCCTGCCCGCTCCCCTTGCAGGTCGGGCATACACTCTGGGCTTTGGACGGGTCGGTTCCGGATCCGCCGCAGGAGGAGCAGGGATCCGGGCGGTTGATGCGCAGACGCGTCTCCAGGCCACGCAGGCTTTCATCAAACGAAATGTTCAGGTGATGCTCGAGGTCTGTGCCCCGCTCCGCCCGGGCCTCACGGCGCTCCCGGGAAGCGCCGCCGCCAAAAATCTCGGCAAATATGTCCCGAAAGCTGCTCTGCTGGCCCCTGTCAGCATCCATCTCAGAGAAATCGAATCCCCATGAGGCTCCTCTGCCCGGTTCATCGCCGGCGCCGGGGGGCTGGTCTTTGATCGCATCGGAGTAAAAGCCGTACTGGTCGTAAATTGCGCGTTTTTTGGGCTCGCTCAGGACGTCATAGGCTTCCTGGACGCTCTTGAATCTCTCCTCCGCAGTCTTGTCTCCGGGGTTGACGTCCGGATGCAGCTTGCGAGCCAGACGCCGGTAAGCCTTCTTGATGTCCGCTTCTTTCGCATTCCGCGGCACACCGAGAAGCGTGTAATAATCCTGCTTCGCCATATCCGCTCAGCGCTTATCCTGCGGGACCCGGATCTTGATGTTTGTACACTTCGCAGGCTTGCGCAATGTCACCTGCAAAACGCCGTCGCGCAGGGTCGCCCGGATTTCGGCATTCTGCTCAAAGGCTTCCGGAAGTGAGAATGTCCTGGAGAAGCGCCCCTTCAGCCCCTCCATCCTGTGATAACTCTCCTCGGTGCAGCACACGTCCATCTTGCGTTCCCCCCAAATCGACATCTCCGATCCCTGCACTTCCACATGGACATCCTCGCTGTCCACTCCGGGGAGTTCCGCACTCAACACGTAGCAGTCCGGCGTCTCGTACAAATCGACCGGAGGAATCATCAGGAAAGAGCCGTCCGCCAGCTGATCTCCCTCAGTCAGAAAGGAACCGTGGAATAAGACCCGGACTGGCATCTGCCCCTTAGTCTTGCCGGCCACATCGCCCCCTGTCAGCGGCAGTCTGCAAGGGCCGCCGGGAAGCCGCACTCTCCCCGGAGGCCCGAGCAGTCGAATCGGATGACTTCACTTTTTGTTGTCATCGACATCAACGTATTCCGCGTCGATGACCTCGTCCTCTTTTTTCTTGTCCCCGCCGGCCTTGGCCCCCTGGCCGCCCGGGCCCGAATCCGGCGGCGGCTGTTGGGTGGTGCTCTGCTGGTACATCACCTCTGCCAGTTTGTGAGAAACTTTGGTCAATTCTTCCCAGGCGGCGTTCAGCTCGGAGGTATCTTTGGACTGCTCAAGGACCGATTTGGCGCGCGCAATCGCGGCATCCAGGGCGGCAGCATCGCTGTCGGACACCTTGTCGCGGTTGTCCTTAAGGATTTTCTCCGTGTTGTAGACCAGCCCGTCCAGCTTGTTTCGCGCTTCAATGGCCTCACGGTTCTGCTGGTCCTCCGCGGCATGCGCTTCGGCATCGCGCGTCATTTTCGAGATCTCATCCTTGCTCAGCCCGCTCGAGGCCGTTATGGTGATCTTCTGTTCCTTGTGGGTGCCGAGGTCCTTGGCAGACACGTTTACGATGCCGTTGGCATCGATATCAAAAGTCACCTCAATCTGCGGCAGGCCACGCGGTGCGGCAGGAATGCCCACCAGGTGGAACTTGCCCAGCGTGCGGTTATCCCGTGCCATGGCGCGCTCGCCTTGCAGGACGTGGATCTCTACGGAAGTCTGATTGTCGGCAGCGGTCGAAAAAATCTCCGACTTGCGCGTCGGGATCGTAGTGTTGCGCTCGATCAGTCTGGTGAAGACACCGCCGAGCGTTTCGATGCCGAGCGACAAAGGCGTGACATCAAGGAGCAGAAGGTCCTTGACATCCCCGGCCAGCACGCCGGCCTGGATGGCTGCCCCCACGGCCACCACCTCATCCGGATTCACCCCCTTGTGCGGTTCCTTCCCGAAGAGGTCCCTCACGATCTGCTGGACTCTCGGAATGCGCGTCGACCCTCCGACCAGCACGACCTCGTTGATGTCCTGTGCCTTCAGGTTGGCATCTGAGAGCGCCTGTTTGGTCGGAGAAATCGTGCGTTGCAGGATATCTTCCACCATCTGCTCGAACTTGGCCCGCGTCAACTTCATGTTCAGGTGCTTCGGGCCGCTGGCATCAGCGGTGATGAAGGGGAGATTGATCTCCGACTCCATGACCGTCGAGAGTTCCATTTTGGCTTTTTCGGCAGCCTCGCGAAGCCGCTGCAGGGCCATCTTGTCCTTCGAAAGATCAATTCCCTGATCCTGCCTGAACTCGTCGATAATCCAGTCCATTAGGCGCTGGTCAATGTTGTCGCCGCCAAGATGGGTGTCACCATTGGTAGACTTGACTTCCACCACCCCTTCACCAACTTCGAGAATGGATATGTCAAAAGTGCCGCCCCCGAAATCAAATACCGCGATGGTCTCATCCTTTTTCTTGTCCAAACCATAGGCCAGCGCCGCTGCCGTCGGCTCGTTCACGATCCGGACCACGTCCAGGCCGGCGATCTTCCCTGCATCCTTGGTCGCCTGGCGCTGGCTGTCGTTGAAATAGGCGGGCACCGTGACGACGGCCTTTTCCACCTTCTCACCCAGGTACTCCTCCGCAGCGGAGCGCATCTTCTGCAAAATCATCGCCGAAATCTCAGGCGGGGCATAGTTGCGCTCCCCCATCTTTACATGGGCATCCCCGTTCGCGGCCTGCGAGACTTTGTATGGGACAAGCTTGATCTCCTCGGACACTTCAGGATACTTGCGCCCCATGAACCGCTTGATCGAAAAGATGGTGTTTTCCGGATTCGTAACCGCTTGGCGTTTGGCAACCTGCCCGACAAACCGCTCCGCGTTCTTGCCCACGGCAACCACAGAGGGGGTGAGTCTGCTTCCTTCAGGGTTCGTAATCACCTTGGGCTCGCCGCCTTCCATCACAGCAACGACTGAGTTCGTAGTGCCCAAGTCAATTCCTATGGTCTTGCTCATTGAATCTCCTCCTGACTCGCATTCCGTTCTGCGCCAACTGCCGACCGCGCCTTCCATTTCCTCCGTTATCCGTGCGTTTTATTAGCGCTTTGATTATATATAATGTGAGTGAGATATTGTCAATGTTGGAATTCATAAGGAGATGGAGCATGTCTTCATGGAACCTCTCCAGAGCCAAAAGATGCGGGCGAGCTGCCTCAGATCAGTTGCCATAAAAGCGTGTTTCCAACATCTCCCGTACCCGGTTGGCGTGCCGCTCCCAGTCGAGCAGGAACGCTCTGCGCGCTTCGGAGACGGAACCTCCCCGATACCCCAAGCTGCGCGCAAGTCTCTCCAGCAGCGGTGATTCTCTGGACACCTCCCGGGAGGTCCATTCCTCGATCATCTGGTAGTGGTTTTCTACACGCCGCTGAAAAGCATGAGCTTCCGTCAGCGCGGCGCTCTCCTGCTCCGAGATGGCCCCTGCCCGTTCCAGGGCGTGCACGGCATCGGCAATCCCGGGGACCCGAACGCTGATATTCCCCCTGCCGTGCGTCACCTGGAGCAGTTGCACGAGGAACTCCAGATCGCAGATGCCCCCCAAGCCAAACTTGAAATCGAGGTGGATGCGGCTTTCTTTGTTCGTTTCGGACTCGATCCTCCGCTTCAGGTGGCGTATGGATTCGAGCGCTTCACGGTCCCAGGCAAAGTCATAAACGATCTCCGACAGGAGGTCGTTCCATCGGATCATCACCGCGTCGGAGGCTGCCAGGACGCGGGAACGGACGAGCGCCATACGTTCCCAGGGTTGCATATGCCTATGCGCATGCTCCCGAAAGCTCGACCATGAGCGGGCCAGCAATCCGGCGGCGCCTTCTGGGCGCAACCTCAGATCCACCTGGTAAACCATGCCTTCGGTAGTGACGCCGGCGACGATCTCCAGCAGGCGTTCCGCTCGATGATCCTGCAGCAGCTGCCTTGCAGTCCTTTGCGCCGGGGGCGTCCCCTCCGGTAGATCCTTGTAGAGAAACAGCAGATCAAGATCTGAGGAGTAATGCATCTGGCGGCTCCCGAGCTTGCCCAGGGCCACGACAATCGGCGGATCGGCGGCTGGATCATCGAGGTTCTGGCTCTGGCGGGCCGCCAGACGGACGCCAATCTGCAGACAGGCTTCAGCCAGGTCGCTCAGTTCGCGGCTGACCTGCATGGGTCCGGCCAGTTCCGCCAGATCACGGTATGCGATGCGGATCATTTCACGTTGCCGGAATCGGCGCAGCACGTCCAGTTCCCGCCCGGCAGGCGCTACACCCAGCCGTTCTGTCAGCTCCTTCGACATTGCTGCGCAGTCCCTTCCTTCGTGCAGGTGAATGCCTCGCGCCAGGCTGTCGAAAAACTCCGGGTGCCGGGTAAGGATCTGGTGGGCGAGGTTGCTCAGAGCCAGAAGGTTTGAGAGGCGCGCCAGATGTGGACGACGTGAAGCGAGCGCGCGCAGAAATGAAACCCTGTTGCCGCTGGCCGACGCGAGACTTTCCAGGCGGTGCAGGGCATAATCCGGGTCATAGGAATCGCGCAGTACCTCCAGCAGCGGGAAAACGATCTCCAGGAAGGCCCTGCGCTCGCCCGGGGGAAGCATGTGGCCCGCCGGGCCGAGCGCCAGGAGCCTGAGGTTTTGCCAGGCCTTGTCCGCCTCCCTGAAACCGTACTGAGCAAGCAGTTGCCTTACCCTTTCCTTTGGCGTCCGGTCGCTGAGCAGCTGGGCGAATTCCTCTTCTCGTTCCCGCGGCCGCAGCTGGCCCGGCGTGAGGTAGATTCTCTCCAGAATGGTGCGGACCCGTTCGCGATAGCCGCCAAGAGTCGTCAGAAACGCTGGGGCGGCCGGGCTTGCCCGGCCGGAAAATCCAAGGCTGTCTGCGAAGGACTCGAGGTCGTTTGGGGCTTCCGGCAGCTGGGCTTGCGGGGTCAGGTTGCGGAGCTGCAGCCGGTGTTCGACGGTGCGGAGAAAGACATAGGCCAGGGCGAGCCGCGTTTCCTCTCCTTCCAAAAGCGCTCTGGCGCATGCCAGCGCATGGATGGCCTGAAGTGTTGGGGAGACGCGGACTTCAGGGTGCTGGCTCCCGGCAATCAATTGCAGATACTGGACATAAAACTCAATGTCGCGAATCCCCCCCGGCCCCTGCTTGATGTGAATCCTATCGGACGGACGGACGTGTTCCTTCTCGGCGCGATGCTTGACCCGCTTGATTTCTTCGAGCGAAGAATCATCCATCTGCCGGGCAAAAGTGAATTTGGCCGCGAAGGCCTGAAAACGGGCTCCGAGCGCCGCATCGCCGCAGGTCGGGCGCGCCTTGATGAGCGCCTGTCGTTCCCACGCCTCTCCCCAGGATTCATAATAGTTCTCCAGGCTTTCGATGGTAGGAACCAGGGCGCCGGTGGAGCCGTGAGGACGCAGCCGCATGTCGACCCGATAGAGAAAGCCATCCTCCTGGCGACCGCCGAGCAACTGCACCAGGCGCTCTCCCAGGCGCGTGAAAAAGCGCAGCTCCTGCTCACGATCGGAGGCACGGCGGCAGAAGATCAGGTCGACATCCGAACTGTAGTTGAGTTCACAGGCGCCGAGCTTGCCCAGGGCTATGACGGCAAAGCCCTCGCCCGCCTCGATCCCTGGAGGCATCTGAGCCTCCAGTTCGCACCACGAGGCCTCCAAGGCGACCGCGATGCCGGTATCCGCCAGCCGGCTCAGCTGGTCGACGGTCCAGGCAAATGATGAAAGCCCGGCCACATCCCGGAATGCGATCTCTATCATCGCCCGCTGTTTGAAATCGCGAAAGGCAGCAAGCGCTGCCGTCCCACCGCCTGTGCCCCGGCGATCGCAATGCCAGAGGTCGATGATATCGGGAGCCGATCCGGTCTGCTCGATCCGCAGCCGCAGCCACTCGCCCCACTCCGGCCGGCGACGCAGCATGTCCCTCATCACCGGAGACGCGCATGCGAGATTCTGCAGTTCAATTGAAAATTCCACGGTGTCCCAACGCTGCCGCCAGATTCCCGACATGCCGGGATCCGGGGGCATCTGCCGGCGGGCGGCGCCGGTCACGTCGTTTCGCGCGGGTCGGCGCAGCCCGGGCTGTCAGTCCAGCCCCCTCATGCTGCGCGACAGGCTCTCCTGCCAATGCGGCAGTTCTTCATCCGGAATCTGCTTTCCGTGCAAGGTCGTCACATAAAAGTTATTTTCTGCACGGGCCGCCCAGGTGGCGACCCGCGCGGCGTGGATATCCAGGCCTGAACGAGACAGCGCGCGCGTCATCAGGTAGAGCAATCCCTGCAGATCGCGGGCGATCACATGCACCACCGTGTGTTCCTCCGAGATGTCATTGTGCAGATCCACGCTGTCCAGCGGGATTCCCGCCGGCGGCTTCTTCCCCATGTTCTGCAGCAACTGCTCGACGGTGCGTTGCCCGGTAAGCACTTCCTTGAGTGCCGTCAGCATCCTGCGTCCGCGGGATTCGGAAACCTGACTGCCGGCCGCGCGAATCCACAGCGTGTCCAGGACAACCGGCCGCTGCAGGTCCAGCGTGAAAACCTGCGCCCTCTGGATGTCGGCATCACAACCGTAGAGAACGCCGGCGATCTTTGCCAACATGCCCGGCTGCGGGTCGTCAAAGGCGCACACGGTAAGCTCAGAATAGTCATCGCCGGGACGATTGTACAAATCCAGGACGACCTTCTCGGCTTCCAGTCCGGCCAGAAGTTTGATGTGAAACGCGATCTCATCCAGGGGCGTGTTCAGGATGTAGCTCGCCGGCATGGACTCGCAATGCCGCCGCACGGCCTCGTCGGACTGCGGCTCACCCGAACGGGCGATGCTGTGACGGATCTCCCCTATGCGCCCCTCGACTTTTTCGGCGTCGCTCTCCTCCTGTGACTTTCCCGTGAGCAGGTCTTGGACTTTGCCGAATAACTCCTCAAGGTTGCGATGATCCATCGATGTCCAGTTTTTTTCCGCCACCGCCCGGGTATCCACATAGGTGAAAAGGTAGAGGTGGCGCAGGGCCTCGACGGTGCGGACCTTTTCGGCCACATTCTGGATGATGGCCGGGGCTTTGAGATCATGCAGCCTGCCGGTGCGGACCAGCAGCAGGTGCTGGCCAACCAGAAGATCCATGATCTCCTGCTTTTCAGGTGGGAGTCTCAGCCGGGCCCCGACCCGCGCGCAGATGCCCAGAGCGGCCTCGCAATGATCTGCTCCCGGAAGGAGTTTGCCTGCGTCGTGAAGCAGCGCCGCCAGGCAGAGGACATCAAAATGTGAGCACTGAGCGATGAGTTCCGAAAAACGCTCCTCGCCCTTGCCGGCAGCGGATCTGAGGTTCTCCAGGTACTCGATCATTTTGAGGGAGTGCTCGCCGACGGTATACCGGTGGGCGGGATCCGGCGGGACATAGCGCATGATCCGCGCGAAACCGTCGATGAACCGGTCCATCAGCCCGTAGCGCACGAGGGCGCGCAAAGTCGCCGCCACCTCCCGGCTTTCCCGCAATATGCCGAGAAAAGCCCAGCATTCGTCGCCGGCCGGTGCGGTCACCTGCACGGCGGCCTGGTACGAATTCTCGAGTTCCTGGAGGTCCGCCAGACTGATGGGAAGGTGGTAGCGTTGAGAGAGTTGCAGGAGTTTCAGGGCGCAAGCCGGATCAGGCCGCCCGTTCACGCCCTGCCGGCAGAGGCTGCCGCTCTCCAGTCGCACGCCGCCCAATTCGATGGGGCCGGCAAGGCAGTGTCGCACGGCAGCATCCAGGAAAAGCGCCAGCGTTTCCGCCCTGGCAAAATGCTGCGCCAGCCAATCCTGGGCGGGGATCGCGCCCAGATCGTGCGCGATCCGGTCCTGGTAGTTGTTGATCAGCACATCGGACCGCTTGCCCGCGCTGAGGTGCAGCCAGTTGCGCGCTCGCCAGAACCATTCGGCGGCATCCTCGATTTCCCGGATCCGGACAGCAGTCATCAGCCCGCGATGCGCGAGCGCCGGGAACAACTCATCATCGTTGACACCCAGAAGCAGTTTGTAGATCCAGCGGGCGCGGTGCAGGTCGCGCAGCGATCCCCGTCCTTCCTTGAGGTTGGGCTCGACAGCATAAATGGCTGCGGCCCCCTCGCGTCGCCGGCGCGCTTCGAGCTGCTCGATCTCCAGCATCAGCTCCAAGGGCGACAGGTGCAGGCGTAATTGCTCCTGCAGCCTTGCGGACAGGCCACGATCGCCGCAGAGATGGCGCGCATCGAGCAGCGACACGCGTACCGGCAAATCCCAGATAGGCACCTCGGAGGCCGGCCGATAGGAATAGCCGACATGGACTTCGCGCAGGGAAAGAAAAACATCCATCACGAGCTGGAACGCCGCGTGCACAGCCGCTTCCACCCAGGGGTCCTGCTCCTCGGCTGGAACAAATGCAATGTCCACATCCGAAAAGGGGCTTAATTCCCTCCGGCCGTATCCACCCGTGGCGACGATGCCAAGTCTCGAGTTCACGCTGCGCGACGCTTTCCGGTCGGCGATGTCGCAGGATACCCGATAGATCTCCTCCACCAGGCTGTCAATGAGAAGGGTGTAGCGCGCCATGAGCGCACGGCACGGAGCCAGGCGCGCCCCCTCCGGAAACAGTTCCACCCTGCCTTCGTGAAACCGGCGCCGCAAACGAATTACATCATTGTCCATGTTTCAGACAGCGGGTTTCGGCAATCAAATGTCATAGTAGAGGTAATACTCATAAGGATGGGGCCGCAGTCGAACGGGGTCGACTTCATGTTCGGTCTTGTAGCGTATCCAGGTATCGATCACATCCCTGGTAAAAACGTCCCCCCTCATGAGGAACTCGTGATCTTTCTCGAGTTCCCTCAGCACGTCGCTGAGGGAGCCGGGCGTGGATCGCACCAGAGCCTTTTCTTCCGGCGGCAGGTCGTACAGGTTCTTGTCGACGGGTTCTCCGGGATCGATCTTGTTCTGAATGCCATCGAGACCGGCCATCAGGATGGCGGCAAAGGTCAGGTATGGGTTGCAGGACGGGTCCGGGCAGCGGAATTCGATGCGTTTGGCGCCGGGGGCCTTGGAGTACATGGGAATCCGGACGGCGGCACTGCGGTTGCATTGCGAGTAGACCAGGTTTACCGGCGCTTCGAACCCGGGAACCAGGCGCCGATAGCTGTTCGTGCTCGGCGCAGCGAAGGCCAGAAGCGCGGGAGCGTGTTCCAGCAGTCCGCCGATGCAGTATCGTGCCGTCTGGCTCAGGCCGGCATAGCCGCGCTCATCATAAAAAGTGTTCGCGCCGTTTTTCCAGAACGACAGGTGGACGTGCATGCCGGATCCGTTATCCTGAAAGATCGGCTTGGGCATGAAACTGGCTGATAAGCCGGCGCGCTTGCAGACATTCTTGACGACATACTTGAAAAGCATAACCTTGTCGGCCATGCGCACCAGTTGGTCGTACTTCATGTCGATTTCGGCCTGCCCGGCGGTTGCCACTTCGTGATGGTGAACCTCTCCGACAATGCCTACCTGCTCCATCAACAGCATGATCTGGCTGCGCAGATCCTGGAAACTGTCCGTGGGAGGCACCGGGAAATAACCCTCCTTATAGCGAGGCCGATAGCCCAGATTCGGCCGTTCATCTTTTCCCGAGTTCCACACCCCCTCCCGGGAATCGACATAATAAAAGCCGAAATTGGGACCTGAATCGAAACGGATGTCGTTGAAGATGTAAAACTCCGCCTCGGGCCCCCAGTAGGACACGTCGCTGATGCCGGTCGAGGCGAGATATTTTTCCGCCTTCTGCGCGATGTACCGTGGATCGCGGGAAAACGGCTCGAGCGTCAGCGGGTTGTGCACCGTGCAGGTGAGATTCAACGTGGGAACTTCGAGCAGCGGATCCAGGAATGCGGTCGCCGGGTCCGGGAAAACCAGCATGTCGCTCTCCTGGATCCGGGCGAATCCCCGGATACTGGAACCGTCGAAGCCGATCCCGTCCTCAAATATCGATTCATCCAGCCGATGCGCGGGTATGGAGTAATGCTGCCAGATTCCCGGCAGGTCGACGAACTTGAAATCGATAAACTTCACATCCTTTTCCCGGACGAACCCTACGACATCAGCCGGCGATGTCAGTGTCATTCTGGTCTCCTTCCATGTGTGTATCTTGGCCAGCCACCCGCCGGGGCCGGCCCGGCCATTGTCCGATATCGGGAGTCCCGCTGAAATCCTGCAGCATCCCCGCACACCGGGGCATGGCCTGCGGGCACCAGGTCCGGTCCTCAAAGCGAATCTTCACCACGCTCCCCGGTGCGCACCCGTATGGAATCTTCCAGCGGCATGACAAAGATCTTGCCGTCGCCGATTTCACCCGTGTAGGCAGCCTTGCGGATAGCCTGCACGACCTCGTCGCATTGAGAATCAAGGATGGCCACTTCAATCTTGACCTTGGCGAGCAGGTCGATGCTGTATTCCGAGCCGCGGTAGCGCTCGACCTGGCCCTTCTGTCGTCCCGCACCGCGGACGTCGGTGACGGTCATACCCACCACCCCCACGTCGGCGAGGGCCTCTTTGACGTCCTGAAGCCGGTGCGGCCGGATCACGGCAGATATCATTTTCAAGTTCAGTTTTCCCGAGTCTGCGACCGATGGTTACGGTGCGATACCCACACGGCACCACCCCAGCCAGTCAAGCTGCGTCGCGTGGCGCAGGGTGCTGTAAACACACGAGTCCGGCAGCTCCCGGTCCGGCTCCAATCGTGCGTGACGGCATGCGGCTAATTGCGCTGTTTGCTGCGGTAGACATCAGCGTAGATCCGCCGCAGCGGAGCGACACAGTACTGGTGAATGATCTCCATAAATGCGGGAGGGTCCGATATCAGTTCTTCGAGGTATTGATCCTCGATCCCAAAGGAGAGGCGCACAATATCCGCTTTTCCCTCCCTCTGCTCCACCACCAGGCTGTTCTGCAGGTTACCCGGCAGACTGAATACGTCGCAGTTGCGAACCTTCTTCAGCTTTTTGAAGCCTTCGATCGGCTTCACCTTGGCGGCATCATAATGGAGGGACAGGCGGCGCACGAGTTCCCCGTAATTGAATCGGGGGACCTTGTTATTGACGCTCGCTTCCAGATGACAGTGCTCTGCCGACAGGTCCAGACCCAATCCATAGGTAAAATCCAGGTCACCCTTGAAAAACTTGATGCGATGGCCTGAAGCATCATGAAAGCGCTTGAGTTCCTCCGGAGCGGATATCGACGGATCCTCGGCCTTCTTTTCGGCGGTTATGTAATAGTCGCTGACGCTGAGGTACCACTGATCGATGATCGCGGCCAGGGTCTCATCGATCAGCTTCGTGATCTTGGGAGATAGTCTCTTCTTGCCTGCCAATCAGATGTTCCTTGAATGAGGGTTAGCGGTGTCTCATCAGCCCACATGTACCAGTAACGTGCGAGTATAGCACGGCAGGTGCCCGTTCGGTGAGCAAGGAATAATTCGCCAGGCAGGGCCGTGTCTCTCCAGCCGCCAGGCCGGCGGTTCAAGTCGTTGCCAGGGAGAGCCCCTGTCTGCCGGTTTTGACCTCTGCTCTCCTGGATCTCTGGCATTTATCCCCTTCTATGATATCGTATCACCATGCCGGGGAAGACACTGTTTGACAAGATCTGGGATCATCACGTGGTGCTGGCCGAGCCCGGCTATCCATCCGTGATTTACATTGACCTGCACCTCATACACGAAGTGACCAGCCCTCAGGCCTTTCAGGGGCTGCGGACGCGCGGCCTGGGAGTACGCCGTCCGGACCGGACCGTGGCGACCATGGATCACATCATTCCGACCAGGGACCAGCAGGCTCCCATGAGCGATCCGCTGGCCCTGCAGCTTGTCAGACAGCTGGAGGCCAACTGCGCAGAATCCGGTATTCGTCTCTACGGCATCGGCAATCCTCAGAACGGGATCGTGCACGTCATCGGGCCCGAACTGGGCCTGACCCGGCCCGGCATGACGATTGTATGCGGCGACAGCCACACATCGACCCACGGAGCGTTTGGCGCTTTGGCCTTCGGCATCGGCACCAGCGAGGTCGAGCACGTCTTGGCCTCGCAGTGCCTGCTGCAACGCCGCCCGCTCACTTTTGAAGTGCGCGTGGAGGGATGCCTGCCGCAGGGGGTGTCTGCCAAGGACGTGATCCTGGCCCTGATTGCCCGCATCGGCGTCGGCGGAGGCACCGGCCATGTTTTCGAGTTCACGGGCAGCACGATCCGCTCCCTTGACATGGAAGCCCGTATGACCATCTGCAACATGTCCATCGAAGGAGGAGCCCGGGCCGGAATGATTGCTCCGGACGACACGGCATTTCAGTATCTGGCCGGCAGGCCGTTTTCCCCTGCCGGATCCGGATGGGATGCGGCCGTGGCGCACTGGAGCAGTCTGAGAACGGATGAGACCGCCGTTTTCGACCGCCAGGTCACTGTGGACGCCGGAGCGCTGGAGCCGATGATTTCCTACGGCACGACTCCCGGAATGACGGCGCCGATCTCGGCACGCGTACCTGACCCGGACGGGATTGCCGACCCATCTCGGCGAAGCGCGCTCGCCAAGGCGCTTGCCTACATGGGATTCGTGCCCGGACAGCCGTTGCTCGGCCAGCCCATCGATGTGGTGTTCATAGGCAGCTGTACCAACGGAAGGCTGGCGGACCTGCGCGACGCTGCCCGCGTCCTCAAGGGCCGCAGAGTAAATCCCCGGGTGAAGACGGTCATTGTGCCGGGATCACGTCCGGTTATGGCCGCCGCGCGGGACGAGGGCCTGGACGAGATCTTCCGTGCCGCAGGAGCCGAATGGCGCGAGCCTGGATGCAGCATGTGCATCGCCATGAATGGCGACGAATTGGCCCCCGGGCAATATTGCGTCAGCACCAGCAATCGCAACTTCGAGGGCCGGCAAGGCAAGGGAGGCCGCACCATGCTGGCCAGCCCCTTGACGGCCGCTGCATCAGCCCTGGCGGGCGCCGTCGCCGACGTGCGGATGTGGTTGAAATGACTTGCCTGCCGCCACGCGGGATTTTTCCTTCTCGCTGATCCGCAGGACAGGAAGACCTGAATGCCGAATTTGAGGAAGCCAATGAGATTTTCCAGTCGTGTCGTTCCATTGCCGCACGATAATGTCGATACGGATCAGATCATTCCCGCCAGGTTCCTGAAGACTACCGGCAAGGAAGGACTGGGAAGAGTTCTGTTATTTGACTGGCGTTACGACTCCTCGGGGAATCCTCGGCCCGAGTGCGTGCTGAACCGGCCTGAACTCGCAGGAGCCGCCATACTTCTTGCCGGCGACAATTTCGGTTGCGGCAGTTCGCGAGAACATGCCCCCTGGGCTCTGGCCGACTTCGGCTTCCGGATCATCATCAGCACCTCGTTCGCCGATATCTTCCGCGGCAATTGCCTGAAGAACGGCATTCTGCCGATCGCCCTGGATCCCGCAGTCCACGCGAGACTCTTCCAATTGACTGCCGACATGCCCGAAGGCGAAATCGTCGTCGACGTGGAAGCACAGTCCCTGCGCGCCCAGGACGGAATGACGGTCCCGTTCGCCCTCGATTCCTTCGACAAAAAATGCCTCCTGGAAGGAATAGACGAGCTCGAGTACATTCTCAGCTATCTTGGGCTAATTACTGAATATGAAAAGAATATACGAGAAGCTTGATTGGCAGGAGCACGTGAGGCGTTCCTGCTTTCCCGCCCTGCCTGTTAAATCGCACTGAGACCCGGAACCAGCGGAATGTTCCCTCCTCGCATCCAGAGACCACGATCGATCCTGTGGCTGCTCTTCGGCATCAATCTGGTGAATTTCTTTGACCGTCAGATATTCGCGGCCGTTACGGAGCCCTTGCGCCAGGAGTGGGGGCTTACGGACAGTCAGCTTGGCTGGCTGGTCACGGCATTCACGCTGCTGTATGCCCTGATCGGACTGCCGCTCGGACGATTGGCCGATACGTGGAGGCGCGGCTTGCTCTTGACCGCCGGATTGGCAACCTGGAGCGTTCTTACCTTCCTGTCCGGATTGAGCCGCAATTACTGGGCTTTGTTTGGAGCGCGTCTGGGAGTCGGGATTGGCGAAGCGGCGTGTGCTCCGGCAGCAAGCTCGCTCATCGGCGATCTGTACCGGCCGGCGGAGCGTGCTCGGGCAATGTCCGTATTTATGCTGGGCCTGCCAACAGGGGTTGCCCTGAGTTATGTCGCCGGGGGGGCGGTGGCGCAGCATTGGGGATGGCGGGCGGCTTTCTGCCTCGCAGGCATTCCTGGGCTGCTGCTTGCCGGCATCTTGCTCTTCATGACCGAACCGCTGAGAGGACAGGCGGATGCCGTCACGCCTGGATCGGGGCATCGCCCTGGTTCTCCGATCGGGCTGATTCTCTCCATTCCGACGATGCGGTGGATCATCGTCTCGGGGCTCTTGCACAACTTTGTCATGTATGCGCTGACGTTCTTTCTGCCGTCCTTCCTGGTGCGGTATCACCAGGCGACCTTGCAGATGGCCGGATTGGTTTCAGCGTTGGTGATCGGTGCGGTAGGCGCGGTTGGAATGCTGGTCGGCGGGTTGCTGGGGGACCGGGTGCGGGCCATGCGGCCTGACGGCCGCATGTTGCTGGCGGGGACTGCAGTGCTGGCAGCAGCGCCTGCGGGATTATCGGCCCTGCTGCTGCCTCAGGGGGCGTTGCTGCCCTTCATGGTGTTGCAGGGGATCGCTGCTTTTCTGATGTATACCTACTACGCTGCGGTTTATGCCACGATTCAGGACATTGTCGAACCGGGTTTGCGCGGCAGGGCTATGGCAGTTTACTTTTTTGCGATGTACATGCTCGGCGCGTCACTCGGTCCGGTGACGCTTGGCTGGCTCAGCGACTTCCTCGCAGCGCAGGCGGCCGCGATTTCAGGTTTGGCCGCGACGGGGGCCGCCGGCATACCCGAGGCGTTTCGGGCCGAGGGCCTTCGCCGGGCCCTGTTCGTCGTCCCGGCACTCGGAATGTTGCTGGCGGCAGTTCTGTTTGCAGGTGCAACCACCGTGCGCCGGGACATAGGCAGAATGCAGGCGTGGCTGCTGGCATCGCCCAAGGCTGAACCGGGCCCGACGGCAGGGAATGTGGATTAATGCTGCACCGGGCCGCTAATAGCCCGAAGATCCGCCCCGCCTTGCCCCCCGGTCATGAAAATGCGTCAGCGGAGGCGCTCCCAGCGGGTAGACATTGAATCCGATCTCGTGCAAGCGCTTGTGATCGAGGATGTTGCGACCATCGAAAACGAAGGCCGGCTTTTCCATCGACTGGTAAATGTCTTCCCAGGATAGCGAGCGATACAGTTCCCATTCGGTCAGAAGCGCCACCGCGTGGGCGCCGCGCGCAGCGTCATACGGATCTTCCGCAAAGTGAATCCTGCCGTCGACTCCGGCGAAATCCAGCCGGGCGTTCTCCAGTGCACGCGGATCTGTGATGACCACGACGGCCTTTTCCTCAAGCAGCTTGCGCCCGACATAGATGGCGGGCGACTCGCGGGTATCGCTGGTATCCGCTTTGAAGGCAAAACCGAACAGGGCGATCCGCTTGCCGACCATGGTATTGAACATTTCGCGGATCATCGTGCGCACGAATCGCTGCTCCTGGTATTCGTTCATCGTCAGGACGGCTTCCCAGTACCGCGCTATCTCGGAGAGGCCATAGGACTCACAGATATACACGAGATTCAGGATGTCTTTCTTGAAACACGACCCGCCGAAGCCGACACTTGCGTTGAGAAACCTGTTGCCGATGCGCTCATCCATGCCGACGGCGTGGGCGACCTCCCGGATGTTCGCATCGGTCTTCTCGCATAAGGCCGAAATACTGTTGATGGAAGAAATGCGTTGTGCCAGGAAGGCGTTGGCCACAAGCTTGGAGAGTTCCGCACTCCACACGTTGCTCGTGACGATGCGCCCCGCCGGCACCCAGTTCGCATAGATATCGACGATTTCCTGGCGCGCTATCAGCCCCCTTGTCGTTTCCCGGGACCCGATAAGCACACGGTTCGGATGGAGCAAATCCCGCACCGCCGTACCCTCAGCCAGAAATTCCGGGTTGGAGATGACCTCAAAATGCAGTCGCCCGCCCTCGGCATTGAGTATGGTTTCCATGATCTGGGCCGTCTTGACCGGCAGCGTGCTCTTCTCGATGACGATCTTGTCGGTGCGTGCCTCCCGAAGGATTTCGCGGGCCACTTTTTCCCAGTATTGAAGGTCGGCAGCCTTGCCCGCGCCGTCCCCAAAGGTCTTGGTCGGGGTATTCACCGAAACAAAAATGATTTCCGCCTCCCGGATGGCGCCCGCGATGTCGGTGGTGAAAAACAGGTTGCGGCCGCGGGCGGCCTGCACAACCTCGAGCAGGCCCGGCTCGTAAATCGGCAGCGCATCGGTCAGCCACGCTGCGATCCGTGAGGTGTTGGTATCGGCCACCGTGACCCGGTATTGGGGGCATTTCATTGCGATGACCGCCATGGTCGGCCCCCCGACATATCCGGCGCCGATGCAGGCAATGTGTTTCGTGGTCATGGTCGTGTACTCATGTGGCACTCAGGATCGGCAAATGTGCCCGGCACTGCTGCCAGCGAGTCGACCCATGAAGGCCTTTCTTCCGCAGGCAGCCATTTTCCCCGGGACAGGGACGATTATCTCATAATCCGGCCCGATATACGGCAAGCTGTTCGCAGACTTCGGATAAGGGGGCAAAGCGGAAATCCCGGAGGAGCATTGCCAGTTTCCGCTCCATTCGGGCGAGGTTGGTGTAGTGCCGGAGTCGGGAACGAAGGGACGCCGGTATCCGCGGCTGATCCGGATCGATTTCCCAGGGATGGAAATAGATCATGGCGGGCTGTTTTTCCTGCCGGTTGATATGTCTGACGCCCCGACGGGTCAGGAAATAAGGCGCCAGTCGCAGATATCCCCCTCCTGCAATGCCGACGTTGCTGTTCAGGACGCGCACGGTCGACGGCGGAAATTCGAAGATGGCGTTGCCCCCCGGCGTCTTATGCCAATGAGGGCCGCGGGGCGCATCGGGAATGCCATAAAAATCATGATGGACAGGAAAAACCGATGAGTCCATCGTGAAACCTTCTTCCGCCAGGATGTCGAAAGCCCACAGGGTCTTCCTCACGATGGAGAAGCTTGGCGCCCGGTATCCGGTGATCGGCTGGCCGGTCAGCCCGCTCAGCACGTCCCTTGCCCGCCGGATATCGACGCGGAACTGTTCCGGAGTGACACGCGGCAGCAGTTGGTGGTCGAAACCATGGGATGCGATTTCGTGCCCGCAGCCGGCGATCTCTTTCACCAGGCGCGGGAAGCGCTCGGCAATCCAGCCCAGGACGAAGAAAGTCGCTTTGGTATCGTGCCTGGCAAAGAGCTCGAGAATGCGTCCGGCGTTGCGCTCCACCCGGGGCGTAAAAGACGGCCACTGACCGCGCGTGACATTTCGCGCGAAGGCCTCCACCTGAAAATAGTCCTCTACATCTACGCTGAGAACGTTGAGCATCTCTCGGGAAGGCTCACCGGCGAGTGTTACGATGCCGCACATTGCGGCGCTTGCTCAGCACATGTCTGACGGCATCCTGACATGAGACGTCCGCACTCTTCCGCTGCCGTCGGATGACATCCATGCTACCGTGAAACGGATCGAAGTGCCCGGGGAGTCCGGGGCGCGGAACGGTCACGACCCGCGCCGCACCAGCACCGTCTTGATGGTTTCCAGCACGATGACCGAGTCCAGGAGCCAGGACATGTGCTTGATATAAAAGAGGTCGTATTGCAGTTTTTCTACGGCATCACGGACCGAGTTTCCGTACTCGTAATTGATCTGAGCCCATCCGGTGATTCCTGGCTTCACGGCGTGCCGCAGGTGATAGAAGGGGATCATCGTGGAGAGCTCTTTTACGAAATGCGGCCGTTCGGGGCGCGGGCCCACCAAGCTCATGTCCCCGCTCAGGACATTGATCAGCTGCGGCAGTTCGTCGAGCCGGGTGCGGCGCAGTACTCTGCCGACGCGTGTCACGCGGGCGTCGCCGGGAGCCGACCATACCGGCCCGGTCTCCTTTTCCGCGTCCACGCGCATCGAACGGAATTTTACCAGGGTGAACACCTTGCCGTCCTGCCCGATCCGCTCCTGGCGGTGCAGGATCGGTCCCCGGGAGTCCCATTTGATGAGCACGCTGATCAGCAGCATGATGGGAAAAAACAGGGCCAGCAGGAACGCCGAGATCACGATCGACAACAGGCGCTTTTGCAGTTGCGTGCTGTGCGACACCTCGAACCCGGCATTGAAGATCATCCAGCTCGGCTTGAGGTTTTCGATCGCGATCTTGCCGGAAATTCGCTCGTACAGGCTGGTCGCTTCCTCGATGGCGATCCCCTGGGTTTTCAGGTGCAGCAGCTCTTCGATCGGCATGCGCCCCCGCCTGTCCTGAAGTTCGACAACCACGCGGTCCACCTTGTGCTCCATGACGATGGAGCGCAGATCGCTGCTCGGCCCGACAACCTTGGGATTCACGATCGAGGTTCCCAGCAGTGCGGGGTTGTCGTCGATGAACCCGCAGACGCCGAGGCCGAGTTCCGGATGACGCAGGATTTCCGAAACCAGTTCGCGGGCGAGCCGGCCGGTGCCGAGGATCAGCAGATTGCAGCGGGGGGTGCGGACGCCGACGTACAGCCGCAGGAGCGTGTGCCAGAGCGTCAGGAAAATCGAGATCAGGATCAGGCTGATCGCGAAAACGCCAGGCCCGACCATGAACGCGGGAGACACGTAGTACAGGAAACTGAGGCTGCCGGAGGCCAGGACGAGCGCCTGCGCCAGGTGCACAAAGAAACGGGCAAAGGAAATGGTCTTGCGGAAGTCATAGACGTCGCGCAGGTGCAGGAAAAGTTGAAACACGAGCGCAATGATGATCGCGCGGAGGATATACGGCTTGTAGTCGCCAATCCCGGCGATCGAGTCCCCCAGGCGAATGTGGATCGCGTCCAGCACGCAGCACGCCAGGAGAATGTTCTCGAGGATGACCGCGCCCAGCCGGCGAAACACCATGTATCGCAAGAATACGCGCCACATAACTTAGCTCTTCAGCTGCCCTCGGGCACCTCTGTGGTAGTAGTTGTAATAGTAGTGCGAACCCTTGATTTGCCTGACCCGGTTCAGTATCAGCCCCAGCACGCGTTCCTGCCCGATGCGCTGCATGCTCTGCGTGATCACCTTGGTGGGCGTGTTCTCCATGTGGATGACCATGAGAATGCCGTCGCACAGCGGGGCGATGATGGTGGCGTCCGCCATGGCCAGCACCGGCGGCGCATCGATGATCACCCAATCGAAGCTCACGGAAATGGCGTCGAGAGAACGCTCCAGATTCGCGGAACTCAGAAGCTCCGCCGGATTCTGCGGCTCGGGGCCGGCGGGCAGCAGATACAAATTGCTATCGATCGCCTTAAGCAATATCTCGTCGATTCTGCGTTCACCGCGCAAGACCTGGGAAAGCCCGTCCGGCTGCTCCGCCGGGATCAACCCGTATTCGCTGCAGACGCGGGGGCGCCGCAGGTCGCCGTCGATGATCAGCACCCGCTTCCCCGGTTCCAGAGCGAGCACGCTGGCGAGGGAGCATGAGGTGAATGTCTTGCCTTCCCCCGGGACGCTGCTGGTAACCATCAGGATCTTGATCCCATGGTCCTTCTGCATCAGGGAGAGTTTGGAGCGCAGCAGCCGGTACTGCTCTCCTTCCAGCGTGTGCGGATCGAGAACCGACCGGATCTTGTGGCTGGCCTTGGACAGGTCGAAGTTGCCGGCGGCAAAGGCTTCCACGGGCGGCGGCGGGCTGAGCGCCAGCGAGGCTGAAGACGTTGCTCTCGAGGCACCGGCCTCCTCCTCAAAATCGACATCGACAGGTTCGTCGGTTATGTCAACAAGTCCTTTTCTGCGTTCAACTTCCGCCCGCTTCAGCCAACTGAATATTTCACTCATCAGATCTCTTACCCGCGGCGCCGTCAACTCCGAACCCGGCACGATCCCGGCACCTCTGACTGTGGTCCGTACCAGGCTGGAACTCTATTCCAATAGGGCCACCTACGCAGCTTTACATCACCTAAATAATTATCGGCGCACGCTCAGGAATTGTTAGCGTTCCGTAGGAGCGCGCGATATACCAGCTCTTCGCTGGCCTAGAGGGGGTGACAGACCAATAGAGCGATATCTGCAACAAGATATGAACTGATTATAGAGCAAATTTCGGAATGGTCAACGCTTCTCCGCAGGGAATCGCCTGACGCGGTCCGCCCCTCCAGGAGGCTGGTGCCGGGGATCTCAACACGCCAGCCTGTCATCACATTCGGGGTCCCGGCCGGCAGACCGTCAGTGCGCCAGAAACCGGCGTGGCCGGCCGGAAGCCGCGCGGTTATCGTTTCGTCGCGGGATAAAAGTAGTACAGCCCTATGGAAGCCATGTACCGATTCACGTTCAGGTCTTCCATAGTCGCAGAGGGAAACCGCTGTCTCTGGTACATGTAGTTGACGGACATGGATGCCAGAACGCTGGGTATGATCGCATACTCAAACCCGGCACCTCCGGAGATCGTCTTGAGCTGGTCGATGCTTTCGATGCCGAAGGTACGGTAGTATTGAGTCTGCAGGTTGACCGTCAGGCGGGTTCCAAATCGATGCTCCAGTCTTGCGACAATGCTGTCGGCCCGATGGATGCCCGACAAGCCGATCTGATAGCTTGAGCGTCGCCAGTACTGGAATGCGGCACGAGTGGTCGCGGACACTTTGGTCACGGACGCTCCGTAGCTGGGCTGCATACTGGCCTCAGAGACCAGTTGCGTACGGTCCCCGCCGACCTGAATGCCGAGGGTCCAGCCCCCAGCCGTCTTCAACGCCGGCCCTCCCAGGAAGCGGAGAATCGAGGCGTTTCTTGCGCTGTTGGCGGATCGCACCCAGTCGTTGGACGCCTCGACATCCAGATACCACCGTCTTGTCCACTGGTACTCATCGATCGCCCGTACCCGCGCGGAAGTGGTGTTTTCGTCCGGCCTGGAATTAAACCGGATCAGGCTGTGGCTCCCCGAAATGTCCAGACGGTTCCTGCGGCCGGACGTGATCGACACGCCTCCTGAAAGCGAATTCGACAACATGTTCTGTGAGTCAGAAAACACCTGCTGACTTGAATCTGCCGATGCGGCGTTCGCGGATGAGCGGATGTCGTTCGGTCCGTACCGCACATTGTCCATAAGTCTGATGTTGGTGCCTCGCCAGGGCCGTACTTCGTACCCTAGGCTCGCGGAGTGATCCGTCGCGTCGGCGGTGCCGCCGCCCGGATATCGCCGGTACATGACCTGGTAGTTGAGGTTCAACAGTGAATTTCGCCGACGCACATTGGCGAACAGTCTAGGAGCGAACGATATGATCGCTTGCCCCTGCTGCAGACTCGCAGTGCCCAGATAATTGCTGTCATACAACCCCAGTATTCCGAGCGAGAGGCCGACTGAACTCTGGTTCTGTCGCACCGTTCGCTCCGAGATCTGATAGCTGGGCTCCTCCGTGGCAGATACCTGGCTCCCGGCCTGCACGGCCGGTTTTTCCGTCTGCCCGATGCCGGCCGCAGCCGGCATCAGCAGCAACCATCCTAAAAAGGTCCCCTGCAATCTCCGCCATTTCATCTTGGATTCCCTCCTGCCCGTGCTCTTCCTCGCACGGTGGTTCCTCAAAAGTGCATCGTCCGGTTGGTTCGGTGGATTAGCCTTCTTTACTCAGCGCTGCGGATGGAACGGTGCTGGACCAAGCAGATCTTCGTCAGCGGCGGTTACGGTGGGCGGAGGATCTCCCGTCGGCCGTGCGCCTGTATCCTGAACTGCGGCGATTACCCCTGAACCAACAGCCGGAATGTCTCCGCTCCCGGACGGCTCTCGCCCTCTGAGGCCGGCTGCCCACGACCATGGAAAACCCTGCCGCCCTGCGGTTCAACCAAGCAGGGCCCGTGGCTTGTCCGCGATTTCAGGAATGCTCACAAGTATCGGGATCTGCAATACAGCTGCGGCCTCTTCTTCGTTGGCCAGCGAAGGCTCAAAGTATTCTCTGACAAACGCCGCCGCCAAACCTGCCAGCAGCGCCACAGCAATGCCGATCAGGACCAGCTGTATCCTCGTCGGGGGCATGGGTCTCCCCGGCAGGTTTGCCTTGTCAAGAATCGTATAGGTTTCGTTCTTTTTGTCCGTGACTGCATTCATCGAGATCTGCGCGTCGAATTTGCGCTTGTTGAGATTGTCGTATTGAGTCTGCAGCACGGTGCGCTCGCGCGTGAGGGCCAGCAGTTCCTGTTCCAGCGTCGGGGCCAGGCTCAGCCGCCTCCTGTACGTATCCATGTTCCTCAGGAGTTCCGTCCTTTCCTTCTCACGCCTGGCGAGCGTATCTTTCAGACTGGAGAGTTCGAACTCGGCCTGGGCGATGTCGGCTTCCGCTGCCAGTTGCAGTTGAGCGGACCCGCTGCCGCCGGCAAGCTGTGCTCCCGGCTTGACGTACGCCTGGCCTGTGGCAACAGCTCCAGTGGCCGCTCCCGTCGCCCCCTGGGGGGCGTCTTTCAGCCCGAGCTGTTTCTCCAGGTCCTCCACTTCCTTGGCGATCCGGACGACATCAGGATGGTTTGGCAGGTATTTGGACTTAAACTCAGCCAGCTGGGCACGCCTGTTCGCGAGTTGCGTTGCCAACGGGGATGGGGCTTCCCGGCTGCTGTTTTCGGCGGTGGCCGCCTTATCTTTGTCGGCAAGGCTCTTGGCCAGCTCGTTGAGCCGTTTCTGTTCCGCAATCTGGAATTCGAGGCTCTTCTGTCGCTCGCGGCCTTGATCCAAGGCATTTTCAACCGCGGCGAGTTGGGACTGCAATCCCTGGAGAAACGTCAGGTTGATGGTGCTCTGCTCCGGCAGTTCGGCGAGGTGGTCCAATTTGAATTTCCTGATCTTCTCGTCGGCCGCGGCAAGCTTCTGCTGGGTGTCCCCCAGTTCCTGTTCCAGGAATTGATCCTTGTCGATGGCGCGGTTTTTTGCGGAATTCTGGTTGGCCGCGAGCATGAGCTCCGCCAGACGCCCGGCGATTTTCTGGGCAACCTGAGGATCGGTGGCCGTATAGCTCATAGTGAAGGTGTTGCCTACCGCCTTGTCGATCGCGAGGTTCTGGCGGATATCTGACAGGAGATCGTCCGAAGCAATGTTCAGGTTTGTGGGAGATCCTATATAGAACTCATCCACAATCCGCTCCATGATCGATCGGCTTTCCAGCAGCTGACGGATGGCGTCGATCCGCTCCTGCGTCCGATCCCGGAAGCCATATTGAGACATAGGATCGTCAAGCAGCGTTGCAGATTCGACGACGATCCTCGTTACCGACCGGTACTTCTCTTTTCTCCGCATGGCATAACCCGAAACGCCAAGGGAGATAATGAGGGCGACCGTCAGGAAATACCAGCGCCGGCGCACCAGGATCCTCAGAAAATCGATTGCGCTCAGATGCTTGAAATCCTTCATTGTGATACCCGTTTCCTATGCGATTCATGGTTGCTCGGGCAAAGCAGCCCGAAGGCAGATTGAGGGGGTGAGATGATTGGTTGGTCAGTCATAATTGTACACTATCGTAACCGTTCCGGCGAAACATTAGTTTCCAGATCGATGGCCGTACGCGTTTTCCTCTGCGCGATGCCGCTCGCCCGCACGGCCCTCAGCCCGTTGAAGTTTGGAATGCCGGCCGGCTGCGAAAACAGGCAGCCTCACCCGTGCCCCTCAGGCAGCCGGTCACGGAGAGATCCCTGCGTGCTGCCCGTTGCCTGCCGCCAGTCGCTCCGTAAGCTCTTCGGGCGACCGGTTGTCGATCATCATGGCTTTCCAGAGCACAAAGTTCATGATGTTCCAACGGATCATCCGGGCGTCCGCATCACGGCAATCGATCCCGTGAATTCCAAAAGTATTGTCCAGTTCCGCCGTCAATTCGATGAGCGGACCCAGAGGCCCGCCGTCCGAAATCCACCTCTGGTTCTGTATGCCGAATCCCGATTTCGGCCGAGTTATGATGAATTCCGGCACACCTGAATGCCGGGCGATCTCCTTAACGGCGTGCTTGGGATATTTCATCTTGTAGTCCCATGACATGGAAAAAGCGGACCGTATGAATTTCTCTGAGGTAAAGGGGTAATACATCTTTTTGGCATGCGATTCCGCGATTTTGCCCCAGATGTACTGAGTCAGGCACGCGTCTCCGAGATAATCGACAATGGAAATCTGGTCGTACAAGTGCATGCCGGCATATGCGCCGATGGTTTCCAGCCGTCGCTGAACGATGTCCTGCGAACTGCACCCGAAGGTGTCCCGAACCCACTGCGGATCCCCGTAGATTCCGACGCCCCAGAGAAAGTAAGCGGCGTCTTTCATATCCGTTCGAAGATTGGTCTTCCCCGCAATACCGGCGGTCACCCTCTCAGGAACGATGGCGCCGGCGCCGATCAGGCGCAGGATGTTGCGCACCGGCTGTTTGAGGAATCGGTGTTTCCATCCGCAACGCGCCGCAGCCTCGTAATGGTAGTGGAGCCCGAAAAAAGTCCCAGCGCCGAAACCGGACAGAATGATATTCTCTTCCGGCCGCAGGGCCTTCTTGCAGAGCAGGTACATCATGGGGCTCTGGACATGATGCAACGGCTCCTCTGCCGTCCAGATCGATTGAACAAGGGCGTCGTGGTACTCCTCGGACGTGGTGTCCAGATAGGTATGCTCCGAACCCAGCGCCTGCGCCGCCGAAAGCGCATAGGCTTTTTCGGTGTTCCACTCCTCGTCTTCAAACGGGTACCCGGTGGAATAGGATTTCGATGTGCCCAGCGTCATATGGGCAATCCGATAGATGGTGGAGGAATCCAGGCCGCCGCTCAAAAACACTGCAACGCCGTCGCGCACCGGCAACAACGCCCGTATCGAATCGTTAAAAGCGGCGGACGCCTCCGATATCGCCTGTGACTCCCCGGCGGGACCGCGGTCCGGCAGAAACTGATGCAGGGTGCGTACGCGAATCTCATCTCCCTGAAAGTCGACGACGGCCTGCTGGCCGGGAATAAGCTGCCTGACATTCTGATAGAGGGTATGCGGCGGCATGACCAACCGGTACACGAAGAACTCCGGCAGGACGGCCTCATTGACCGCCAATGGGAGGCCCACTTTTCTGAAATTCCTGACGTGCGTGGTGCAGACGAATACACTGTTGTCGGCATAATAATACAGGGGACGGCCGCCAATGCTCTTCTTCTCGATGACGGCTCGGCAGGCAATCGGATCCACGGCAGCGGTTGAGAAGGCGCCGGTGAACTCGTCTGTCGCCGCCGCGCAGGCCAGGATGTCCTCCGCAAGGAGAACGCGGCCATCCGGCTCATGCCGCAGGGAACTGAACAGGTCGTCGCACTGAAAATAGGCATGCCACTTCCCGGCGGCCAGGCGTGATACCCCTGGATTTGTTTCAAGACAGGCCGGCGCCTGCCGGCCGATGTAAAGCAGAAACATATAGGCTCCCGCCTGGCATGCGATTCGCTTTGCCGGGCGAACCGACACCAAGGCTCATGGCTGGTCTGTAAAGATGGTGCTGCCCGGGATCAGCTGGATCCCCCCTTTTTTACAGCCTTCAGCAGCGATTCGACGATGATCCGCTCAAGATCCAGCGACTGTGTCAGCGGCATCGCAATGTTGTAATCGTCCTTGTACACGAAGCTGGGCTGCTCCCGGTATGCATAGTGATGCCAGACGGGAGAAAACTCCGTGATCAGGTATCCCTCTCCGTCTGGAATGATGTCGATGTTCAGCCAGGTTGCGTTCAACTCTCCGGCCAGCCGCTCCGAGAGTGCGAGGATCTCCGGCGGCACATAGCTCCACTCCCCGATCCCACCCCCGTCGATGTTGACCTTCCACATCTGCGCGTCGGCTTTGCGGCGCCAGTGCGCTTCGACAACCTTGCCGTCGCCCACCACCGTCTTGATGTCGCGATCGTGCGCCACGTACTTCTGGGCCAGCAAAGGCGGCGAAAGAAACGGATAGGCCATGCGACGCTCGCGGATCAGATGGTAGTAGAACAGGCGGGTCGTGCACCAACGAAGGTAGTGGCGGGCGGCCCCGATGCGGAACAGATCCAGCTGCGACATCCGATACAGATGCACAAGCTCGTCGCGCGAGGTTACCTTGAAAACGTAGTCACCGCCGGCGCCAAAGCGGTTCTTGACCACCAGCGGATACCCCAGGCGGTACGCCGCTTCATCGAGCGCAGCTTCCGAAGACAGAGCATACGTCTCCGGATGGGGGAGCCGCCGGGCACGCAGGAAGAGGTACTGCCGATACTTGTCCGAGTAAAACGGAATCACATTCGGATCCGGGAACATTCGTATGCGGGGAAACATACGATGGATGTTCATGAGGTTGTCATTGACCCGGTAGAGCGAAAGTGGATGGTTGGAGGTGTGCACGAACTCCGGGAAATAGATCACGATGTCTGTCTTTGAGAAATCATGGGCCACCCAGTCCGGAGCGTCGAAATCCATCACGGCGACCTCTACGCCGGATTCTTCCAAGCGTTCCTTGAATGCTGCAAACCGACGCTGCGATCGGAACAATACCGCCTCTATCATGGTAGTTCTCCAGCCTCCCTATGGCGTACTTCCGCCGCGTCCGCGGCAAATCTCCTGCCCCGCAGATCCGTCCAGCCTGCTCGATCAGCGCAAAACCAGGCAGCGTCCCGAGATGGAGGTCGACCGGGACAAGAGGGGAGTTGCTGCCGGTCCGCTGCTGAAGGATGGCTCAGGCAGAGGGGGCCCATATCACGATTGCAGCTCCTTCCGTCCCCCGCGGATCAATGCCAGGAAATCCCAGCAACGGCGCGCAATCATCGCCCTTTCATTCTGCTTCAGAACGAAAAACCACACGAGGATGCCATAGCACAGGGTGCCCAGGCATCCCTGCCCCGCCAGCAGGAAATAACTGTCCGATGCCAGGAATCTCTGCAGCGCAAACAGTGTCAGACCGGTTGCCGCCACGGGCATCACCAGGGGCAGGAAAGTGCAGCGCAGATGTTGCGCCGGGGAAATGCCGAGATCCTTACATACGGCCTTCAGCAGGTACAGGGTGTTTACTACCCCGGTTGCCAGCAGCACGGCGGCCAGGACGGCAACGGTCCGGCCAGGCATCAACAGCACTGCGGCGATAACACACAAAACGGAAAACAACAGCAGCATCCTCGCCGGCTTTTTATGCCTTCCGACTCCCAGAAGGTATTTGATGCTGTTGGGAGAAATCGCGTCCACCATCAGGTTCACGGAGAGGAGATAGAGGACCCATTTCCCTCCCTCGGCATACGGCACCCCCATCCACAGGGCGACAAAGGCCTTGCCGAGAAAAAGCACGTGTACGGCCATGTAGAGCTGAAACATCTGGATCCATCGGGACAGCTCGATCCAGGTGTCCACCTTCTGTCGGGCCCTCCCTTGGGCGTCCAGGGTGCCATAGACGGGCGTGATCGGAAAAGAGATCGCACTGGCAAATCCCCAGGCGTATCCCAGAAGCCGGGCGGGTATGGAGTAATAGGGCACCATGGCAAGCCCGATCGTCTGAGTGATGACCAGCGGCATGCTCTGTTCACGGATGCGGGCTGCTGCCATGAGCATCGTGCTGTTGAGCCCGAAGCCATACAGTTGTTTGAGGGTGCTCCGATCGGCTTCCCGGGGAGAGACGGCAATGCTCCGTTCCTTGACCAGTATCAACAGGGCAACAAGGCCGATCAACAGCGAGTAGGATCCGACCTGAACCATCGCCAGTTGGGTCAGGTGATACCGGCTGGGGTGAACCAGAATGGCATACGTCACGAAAGCCTGCGCCACGGACAGAAGCGTACGCAGGGTATTCAGGTAATAGTGACGCTGCAGGCCAAGAAGGTACGCGGTGAAAGCGGTTCCCGGAAAGAAGAGGAGCAGGTTGATCCCGAAGATGACAAAGAGCAGCGGCAGGTCGCCGGTCTCCTGAGGTGTGATTTTCAGAATCGTGCTCGTGAAGCGGGAAGCCAGGACCAGCGCCGTGAAACTGAGCAGCCCGGCCACGGTCAGCGCGATCAGTGCCGAATTGAAGATCTTCCTGACCTGCCGGGCGTCACCGCCGGCGGCGGCCTTGGCAACCAGTGTGACAATTGCCGGGCCCACGCCGAGATCGAGCACTCCCATGTACCCGCAAATGCCCAGCATGGTATCCCAGATCCCGTAATTCCGGTCCCCCAGGATCTTCACCATCAGCGGCGCCATCACAAAGGTGACGGCAAGATTCGTCACAAACGTGGCGATGTTTGTCGCTGAGTTCAGGATCAGCCGTTTATGCATTCCTGGTTTGAAATCCTCCGGGTGTCAAGCCGGGGAAAGGGCGGCAATGAAGCCCGTTGGCTGCCGCATAGGAGGACATGGCCCTGAAGGAATCAGGAGTAAGGAATCAGTGGACGGATTGAAATTCAGTTTTGCCTGCCGCAACTGGCAAGCACGGCACGACGCAGGACCTGCCGCCTTGCGCCCTGCAGGCGCAAAGGAGCCGGCGGCCCCTGATGCGTTTTGTGGATCCGTTATGTACCCTCGGTGCCGCTATTTGCGGATCACCAGGTTTTTCGGTGCGCTCGGCGCGCCGCAGCTCTGGCCGCACGGCCCCGCCTGAATGATATAGTCTGTCCCCGAGACGCCATCGATATGGGGGGCCTGAATGTCTCCGCCGCAAAAGACCACGGGATTGGCGGGATGTGAAGTGGTGCCGAAGGGATCAAAGATGACCTTTTTGTTGCCGGCAGAAACGGTAACGGTGTTGCTCACGAAGGAGAGATTTCGTATGGGTTGATCATACGGAAGAATATATATCGCTTCACCCTCGGATGCCTGTATCTTGTTGCAGCCGAAATAATTTGACTCGCTTGCCTGACGAATGCTGATGCACTCAGACGGGCATGTGAAGGTGTTGTTCACAATACGGTTGTTAGCCGGAGGGCCCGTCGGCCACGTATTGATTTGCTCCTCTCCCAGATAGATTCCGATACGGTTATGGGGGCTCGAGGTCCCCTGCACCAGATTGTTATAGATCTCATTGTTGCTGGAGGCATAACGGACACGGATCCCGTACTGGAAGCCGTCGGAGGAAAACTGGTATATCTTGTTTCCAAAGACGCGGTTGCCGTTCGATGCTCCGTCAAGGAGCAGGCCGCGGCAATCCATGCAGTGCATATTGACCGTGTTGTCACGGATGATGTTGTCGGAGGCGTTCCATGATTGAACGCCTTCACCCTGGTATCCATGATGCATGTTAAGCGTGTTCCCCCAGACTTCCAAGGGGCCGATGAATCCGGTGATGCGAATACAGGCGGAACGTCCCGCCTCCACCATGTTTCCCAAGGTGATGGTGTTCTGGGAGACAGTGCCGGTTATTTTGCTGTCGCTTCCCTCGATGACAATGCCGTTGCCGCTGTCGGGCTGAGTCCCATTGACGCTGATGGTATTTCTCGTAATCGAAATGCCTGAAGTGTTCGGGAGACTTCGCAGACTGATCGGCTGGTTGACTTGCTTCTCAGACACGATCTGCAGATCATGGAGGCTCAAGCCGTTGATCCCATTCGTGTTATTTTCAATAGCGCGTCCGCCGCCGGTTCCCTGCACGATGCGGAGATTGTAGACTTCCAAGTTGTCAACGCTTTGGCTTAATAAAATGCCGTATCCGAGGCCGGTGGTGCCAAAAGTCAAGGTCTTGCCATTACCGTTAATCTTGACATTGTCCGCCTGAACGGTGATGGCTGCCCCGGACGACGATATGAGATCATTGGCAATCACGTAGGTCTGTCCGGCTTTGTTACAGACCAGGGGCAGAGAGGTGACATTGATCTGCGCCAGACACGTGTGTGCCAGGGACATGGCGAACAGAACGCTCAGCAGGTGTCTCATGGTGACCGTCTCTCTCACGAACCGGGATCTTCTTGGCCTCACGCGGTTGCCTCCTCGTGCTGCACTACCCATCGGCAACGGGCGGCCGATGTGAAGCGGCGGAAAAAGCTCTCTTGTCAGGAAAAGAGGGGGAAGCCCTCCGGGAATCTGTCGGCCGCGTGCCTCGTCCGGGCTTCATGACAGTATCTCACGCCGACGGCGTGAAAAGTGTGTCAAAGCGCACGCAAACTACACAACAGTTTCCACGCCCTCGCCCTTCGGTTCCTTCGATCCGTGGGGTGATTTTGACAAGGGCCGTTGTCACTTGAAAAATAATCTACCGTTCAACGCCTGTCAAATAATTCCTACCCACGTTCGGTAGGCAGGCTCCGCAGTCGGACTAATTCCTGTTCGCCGCCGAAAAAACGTCCGTGCCTCGGCTTGCAGCCGGCGCTCACCCCGATCCCGGTCCCTGCTTCCTTTGACGTCTTCATGCGCCATGGCGCGCATCCAACCGACCTCAGTGTACAGGATGCGGTCGCGAGCGCAGGTCTGCCGCCAGCCTCTCATAATAGGACACAACCCGCGACGAGGTATGCGGATAGTCAAACTGCTCCGCCCGGCGCTGGGCTTCCCTGCCCAACGTCCGCCGCAGGTCCCTGTCGGAAACAAGCCGGATGATATTCTCAGCCAGGCATGCCGCGTCCCCGCTGGGGATCAGGATTCCGGTGTCTCCCAAAGCCTCACGATTTCCGCCCACGTCGGTGGCCACGCAGGCAAGCCCGGCCGCCATGTATTCCAGCAGGGAGTTGGAGAATCCCTCCACGTAGGACGACAGCACCCCGATATCCATCGCGTTGAGAAACGGAGTTACATCCTCCTGGGCGCCCGCAAAGACGAAGGAGGGAGCGATCCCGAGGTTTGCCACCATCTCTCGAAAATGTCCTTCCATGGATCCGTCGCCGACGAGCAGAAAGACGGCATTGTCGCATGCGCGATTCACGGCCGCTGCGGCATGGATAAAGATTTCAACGCCCTTCTCAGGCCTGAGCCCCGAAACCATGCCGATGACAATATTCTCCGGCCCGAACTGCAGCCGCTGCCGGGTCTGCCGCCGTATGGTCTCATCAGGTGCGAACTTACCGGTTTCCAGGACGTTATACAGGACATCGATCCTTGCCGGATCGTATTTTTCCGTGCTCACGACCACGCGCTTGACCGCCTCGCAGTTCACGAGGATGCGCGAGGCAAAGAGGTTCGCCGTGCGCTGGACCAGGAATTCCGGCAGCGATGTGCCGTGGTTCAGGTTGCGGCGCGTACTGATAACCAAGGGTACACGCGCCAGCCAGGCAATCAGAGGAATAATGATGTTGCTGTCCCGGAAATGGGACTGGACCAGAGTGAACCGCTCCTCCCGCAGCCAACGGATGATTCTCCGATACTTGGCATAGCTCCGGGGCCGGAAAACCGACTGAATGTCAAAAACAGTCACGCCGATCCCGCCCGTCGCGCTCCGCAGCCAGTCGCTGCCCCGCAATACGCCGATGTGAATGTCAAAGCCGGCTTCCTTGATAATCTGCGCCATCTGCAGGATCTGCCGCTCGGTGCCGCCCGCGGTGATCGCGGTCATTTCATCGATGACGAAGAGAATGCGCATATCCTGATGGCGGGTTACCGGCTGCTATGATCCCTGGTCTGACGGCTCCGCCGCTGGTGCCTGGGCTTCATGCTGCCGCCTGATGCGCACCAGGGCATCCGAGATCGCCCAGAAGACCACCCATTGGTACCTGTACAGCGAATGGGCAAAAAAGCCGTAGACGAACAGGCCCAGCAGCAGGTACCGGACCAGAGAGCAATATTCCTGGAAATAGCCTGACGAATCGACCGGCGGCGGACCTGCCCCGCCCTTGCGGCCAAGCTGGGCTGCGGCCAGGCCTATGATCGTCAGGAATATGGCGGTGCCGACAAAGCCGGTATCGGCCATGACCTGCCCGAGCAGATTATGCAGTTGCAGTGCGCCTTCAGCGATCTTGATGGGGTAATAGTCGAAACGCGCATTCGCTGAGGCGCCCGGTCCGAATCCAACCAGAGGCCGCTTCCATGCCAGCCGCCAGCCGTCCACCAGGCCTTGCCATCGAGACTGGGCGGATTGCTCCGCGAGCTCGTCCCAGCCTGTCTGCTCCCGGTTCTTATCCTGGAATATCATGCCGAAATACCGGTGTTTGTATTCCGCCGGCATCCACAAAAAAGCCAGATACCCGACTAGCGCCAGTGCCAGGACGATTTTCAATTTGAGAATATATTTCCGCAGCAAAAACATCACCAGCGCCACCGCCACCAATAACGCTCCCCGGGTTCCGCTGAAAACGATGGATAGAAGCGACAGCACGGTCAGGCAATATAGGAATTGGCGATACCTGGTTTTTACGGGCAGCCTTGCCAGAAAAATGGCAATGATCATGGTGATCAGAGCCATCAGGCCGAATCCGTTGGCGGCACCTGCGCCCCCTTCCGACCATACACCGATGATTCTGCGGATTCCTTGCTGGTAGACATAGCTGCCGCCCCGGACAAAATCAGCCATGGACAGCATCTGGTAGCAAAAGGAGGTCAATGCCCAGCCGGTGAAAAACCAGCCTATGTCTTTAAGGCTTGTCAGCGAGAAAAATACCAGAAAATAGAGCAATACTGTTTTCCAATATTCCTCAAACCACCCCTTTACCAGGGACGTGTTGTGGTACGGCGACAGATAATAGCTGAACAGCATCCAGACGAACAAGACAAGGATGAGCCCGGCAATCTTGGTGAGGGTCGGCTTCAGCCGACCCGTGGCGAAAAGGAAAATGACCGACAACGCGGCCAAAACCCTCTCGGTCCTGAGGGTCTCAAATATGTCGAAGCGGAAATACGGTGTACAGATCAGGTAGGCATTGTACGCAATGATAATGGTGACGGTAATATGCGGAAGTCCATCCTGCTTGGCCGGCGCTTGGATGTTCTCCTGTTCAGCATGGACTCGAATTGGCACGCGGCTTTTCATTGTATTCACTTCCTACCGGTATTGTGACGCGGACCGTCCGGCGCCTCGGGAGGCACATACCGGAGCAACGATGAGATCCGGGCGGCTCACAGGAGCCGTGTGCTGATCATGGCTGCAATTCCCGGCGCATTCTGTTCATGATCGGAAGGGCAAGCCCCCGAAGGCACCGCGCACCCGGGTCGCAAGCATGCTCGGTGAAAAAGCCCCGGTAATGCCAAGGCACACTCCATTGCTGACCGCTGTGCGCCGCAGGTTAAAGCGCTCCGCCGGCGAGTAGTTCGGCCCGGCTGTCATGCCGAAGGCCGCCGCATAACCTGCCTCCCGGACCATATCCTCCACCTGCCGGTTGATGTCGGCGGGTGTTCCGTTCGGATAGGCGAAAAATCGAATCATCTGGCCCAGGTTTTCCTCGATGACGATTTTGCAGCCCGAGATTTCCTTGAGCGCTTCCGCTGCCGGAATTCGGGTGAGTATGGGATGCGATATCGTGTGACCGCCGACCGCCACCAGGCCGCTCGTCTGCATCTCCCGGAGTTCATCCCAGTTCAGCATGATTCTCGAGCCGACGGGCTTGCCGTAGCGGCGGATCACGCTCTCGGCTATCTCCTGCCGCCGCGAGTGCTGCACGTTTTTCAGCATGCCGTGGAGCCTGTCGACGGCAGCAGATCGCGCGCAGGCATTCCGCAAAGGGAGGCGGCCCAGGCCGAAGGCATCCAGGTCAAGGGTGTCGGCCGAAGTCCGGAGAATCGCCTCGTCGAACTCGTGCCAGGTGAACCGGCCGGAGGATATTGCATCCGAGGTCACGAAGATGGTTGCGGGCACGGCATGTTTTTTCAGGATCGGGAAAGCATGAACATAATTGTCCCGCCAGCCGTCGTCGAATGTGAGCGCGACACAATGCGCTTTCAGGTCACCCTTTTCCAGGCGCATGACTGCCTCTTCCAGAGTGACGATCCGGAACGCGGAGACCAGAAATGCCACCTGGTGGTCAAAAAGTTCCGGGCTGAGGCAAAGTTCTTCTGGGGGTTCGGCTGCCACGATGCGGTGGTACGTCAGCACCGTGACGCCGGGTCTCTGCGAAATCCGGGACAGGCGAGAAATCTCGGCCAGCCAGCAAAAAGCCTGTTTGAGGGCGATCTTCAGCAATCTCGTCGCTCCGCGTCGCCAAGTCCGCCGGTGGCGCTATGGCCTGCGTTATGCCGGACATGCGGATCACCTCCGCGCAGACGGAGTGGCGCCAGGATCTCCGCATAGACGGCTTCCAGGCGGCGATTTTGCTCCTCGAAGGTGAAGCGGGTTTCCACCGTCCGCCGTGCGGCCTGGCCCCAGCTCGCCATCTTGGAGGGCTGCTGAAAGCACCGGACCATGGCCTCCGCAAGGAGGCCGGGCCGGTGCGGCGGCACCAATGCGCCGTTGCTGCCGTCCTCGATGATCTCGGGAACACCTCCCACTGAAGTTGCGACGACAGGCTTGCCCAGCGCGAATGCTTCCAGAACCACATTCGGCAGCCCCTCGGAGTGTGATGGCAGCACGAAGAGATCCGTTGCCTGAAAGATGTCCTGGATATCCGTCCTGAATCCGGCAAGCACGACTCGCGGCCCGAGCTGCAAGGCAAGGATCTGTTGCTGCAGGCGGTCCCTGCAAGGGCCGTCGCCGCACAACAGGAAGTACCACCCCGGCGCCCGATCGCCGACTTCCGCGATGGCACGAAGCAGGTCGGCATGCCCCTTTTCCGGACTCAGGCGCCCTGCGCTGACGCACAGCCGGGCGTCCGCCGGAAACCCGAAGTTTCGGCGCACCTCCAGGCGGGTTCTTTCCGCGTCCGGCAGCGTTGCCGGAACCTGCGCAGCGTTGTGCACTACCCATGATCGTTTCGGGTGCACCCCCAACGCAGCCAGCTTCCGGCGCTGTCCCTCGGAGACGCACACAACTCCCGTAAGCAGGCGCAACGCCAGGCGATCGCAGTACTGGTACGCCGCGACCTTGAGGTTCTCTGCCGTGTACCCCCGCGAAAAGGCCAGAGTCGGGATCCCAAGCGTTTTATGGATCCATGCGCCCATGACGGTGGACTTGTAGCCGTGGACGCAAAGCAGAGCCACAGCCTCGGCACCGACAAATCGCCTGAGCCGCAGCCATGCACGGATGTCAAACGGGCCGCCCATGGGTATGCCATGCTGACAGATCCCCGCTTTTTGCGCCTGGCTCAGGATCTGGTTTTCCCGGCCATCCTCCAGGAAAGAAATCAGCAGGCTCGAGTAGGCGGCGTTATCGAGGCGCTTGAGATGTTCGACGATCTGTTTCTCGGGGCCCCCGAAGAAATTGGTGGCAATGACGTGGGCTACCTTCCATCGCGAACTGTGTGTCTCCGTGCTCACGATCAACGGGGGGTCCTGTGCCAGAGCAGACCTTCGGCGCCGCGCAATCCGCGGATAGAAATCCACGTCAGGTTAGCCAGAACAAGCGGCATGGCCAGCAGGAATTTGAGGCGTTCCGCTGTAATGCCCAGCAGCAGGATCCCGAGTCCAAAATAGCCGGCATGCAGGGCGATGATCAAGAGCGCGGTCAACGCAATCCAGCCCATGACGGGACCGGGGGCATACCACCAGGCGAGAGTGCAAAACAACACTGCGGCGAGAGTATAGGCCAGCACCAAAGGCCTGCTCAGCACCAGAAGTGTCCAGCCGGCGTCAACAAGGGCACGCGAGCGCGTACGCAGTCCCTGGGCCATCAGGCGCAGCGCTTGCGCCTTGCCAAAACCCAGGGTGCCTTTGGCCCACCGCTCGCGCTGAACGTGCAATTGCTCCTGATTGACCGGAGACTTGGATCGAACCGCAACCTGCCCGCAAAACACCACGCGCAGTCCGGCTTTCACGAGACGAAGCGAGTACTCCGCGTCTTCGACGACGGAATGTGCGTTCCAGGGGATCCGCTCCAGCAGCGACTTTTTCAGGACCATTCCCGTGCCGCGGATCAACACCGTCAATCCCAGGCGGGACTTGGCATCGTAAAAGAGTTGGTTTTCGATCAGGTTGCCGACGGCCAGTACATAGCTGATCGGATTGTCGTCCGGATTCGCCACCATGTAGCTTGCCTGGATAGCTTCCGCGCCTTGTTGCAGCTGAAGGTCGAATTCCCGCAGGGCCGGACGGTCAATCAGGCAGTCGGCGTCCAAAATGACATAGGCATCGTAGTCTTCGGAACGCAGCTTCTCGAAAGCCCACTCCAGCGCGAATCCTTTTCCCCAGCGAATGTCGTCCCGCCGCACCAGACATTTAACTCCACACGCGGCAGCCACTTCCGCGGTGCGATCCGAACAGTTGTCCGCCAGGACAATCACCTCAAACAGGCCGCGCGGATAATCCAGAGCGAGGCAGGATTGGATCGCCGTGCTCACCGTGCTCTCTTCATTATGGGCAGGGATCAAAACGGCCAGCCTATGCGCCGGGCTCGGGAAGAACGGTCGCGGCATGTCATGCCGGAGCACCTCGGCGCCGGCGAGAAATATGTAGTAGCCGGCCACCAGCGCGGCCGGCACAAGTATGAAAGCTGCAACGACGGCCAACATTTCTGCGGATTTGGCTCTATATTTGAGTTTTTGTCCCAGACAGAGCTTCGCCCTCTCACTTACAGGGCCGGTTCCCGCAATCACTGCTTTTTCAGAGAGCTGAAGCAGCGATCACATCTGCTGAGCGGCCTGACCGGACCCTGCATCCGACCAAAGCTCGATTCCGGCATCACCGTCCCGCCGGCGGAGTTTTGCCGCTATGGGCGGTTTTGGCCGCCTGCAGGCACCTGCACAACTTCTCGGCCAGGGATGCGACTCCCGGCTCATAGAACATGTCCTCGTGGCTGCCGGGCATCTCATACGTTTCGAGGCCCTTTGGGAAAAACGGCTTCCAGCCCATATGCCGGTCATGATATCGGCCCAGCTCGTTCCGCGTTGCCTGGCTGGTGAAAACCACTCCGGGAAAGTCGCATGGCTGCGGTGTGTACGCCCTCGAGGCATCGACTTCCAGATCGCCGAATTGTAGCAGTTCGGCGGCCGCATCTGTCCTTCTGCCGGCCAATGAGAAAAGCCGTTTCCAGGTTTCGCGCTGCCGCTCTGCAAGCGGTTGCAGGCTTTTATGCACATAGCGGAGCAATTCACCGGGCTGCATACGACTCATCTTTTGAAGGCGGAGGAGCCAGATGCGATACAAGACGTAGTAGCTGGCGGGAATTCCCCTCAAACCGTCGAACCGGCGGCGATAGAACGGGCAGAGTCCGTCGAAGATCGCGAGCAGAGCGACCTCCTGGCCGCGGGCGCGCAGCTTTTGCGCCATATCATAGGCGATGACGCCGGACATGCACCAGCCTGCCAGATAATACGGGCCTTGGGGCTGTGCGTCGCACAGCGCCTCAAGCAGATTGGCGGCGATGTCCTGCAGGGTGAAGTCCGGAGGCAGCGCCGTCCACTCCGGCGAAGTGATGCCGAAAAGGGGCTGATCGGTGCCCAACCGGGCAGCAAGACTCCGGTAGAGCGGCGGCTGGCTTGTCACGACAAATAACGGCATCCGCGAGCCCTTGGGCTGGATGGCATGCACCTGCTCGGAAGGCACACATCGGCTCTCGTCCTGCAGCCGTTGGGCAAAAGCCTCGATGGTGGGATGCTTGAAGAGCGCAGCCAGGGACATCTTGCGTCCAAAAGCATCTTCGATCTTAGCCAGAAGCCGCGCTGCAAGCAGTGAATGGCCGCCCAGGTCAAAAAAGTCCGCGGTGACACTGATCTGCTTCACCCCCAACGCCTGCTGCCACAACTCCGCAAGCAGAGCCTCTGTTTCATTGCGGGGCGTCTGACTCTCCGGTTGAGAACCAAGACCTGAATTGTCAGGTATTGGCAGAGCTTTTCGATCGACCTTGCCATTCGGCGTCAGCGGCAGCCGTGCCAGGTACGTGAAACTCGAAGGAATCATGTAATCAGGCAACCTGGCTTTCAGCCAGTCCTTCAACTCATTGGCAGCAGGCTCTCTTTCTCCTTTCGTGACTATGTATCCGGCCAGCATTTTGTTCCCGGGGGTATCTTCCCGCAGCAACGCGGCAGCCTGGCTGACGTCTTCATGCGCTCCCAGGGCGGCTTCGACTTCGCCGAGCTCGATGCGATAACCGCGGAACTTGACCTGATTGTCCACTCTCCCGCAGTACTCAATGTTGCCGTCGGACAGATAACGTCCAAGGTCTCCGGTCCTGTAGATCCTTTCCGCCAGCGGATTTTCAAATGGGTTGCGGATGAAACTGCGCGCGGTCATTCCGGGCTGGTTGAGATAACCGCGTGTCACTCCCATGCCACCAATGCAAATCTCGCCCGCAACCCCGGCAGGGACAAGCTGCATATTCTTGTCCAGAATATAGATTACGGTATTGGCAATCGGCGCCCCGATAGGCAATGTGCCGTTGGGAGGGATCGCCTTGGCCGGGTCGTAACGGTAGAGGCTGGAAATGATCGTGGTCTCGGTCGGCCCGTAAGAGTTGATCAGTTCAATTCTGGCATCAACGTATTCCCGCCATTCCGCAAATCGCTGAGGGGACGCCTGCTCTCCCCCAAAGATCACCAGCCGGATAGAACCTGGCAGCGCTCTATCCTTCAGATACGGAACCAGCTCGTGCCAGTAGGCGGTGGAGAAGTCCAGAACAGTTATGTGTTCCTGTTCCAGAAGCTGCAGAAAAGCGGAGAAGGAAGAGACCACTTCATCATCCCTGATGACGAGTGTCCCGCCTGCAAGCCATATCGGAAATATCTCTTCAACGGAGGCATCAAAATTTATCGAGGAAAACTGCAGGATTCGATCATCGCTCCGCAGTCCAAAAGCACGGACGCAAAACAAGTTGTGGTTGAGCAAATTCCGGTGTACGACCTGGACGCCCTTGGGCCGTCCGGTCGATCCGGAGGTGTAGATTATGTAAGCGAGATTGGTGATGTCCGCTTTGCGCGAAACCGCCTCTGCCGGGGGCGTGTCATCACCATCCGTCATCCGGTCAAGGCATATCAGTTTGGCAGTTGTCGCCGGCAGAGCGGGCGACAAGTCCCTTGTAGAGACGATTATGGAAATCTGCGAATCTTCCAGGATGTAGGCAAGGCGGTCCTGCGGATAGTCAGGATCCAAAGGAACGTAAGCCCCGCCCGACTTCAAAATCCCCAACAGACCGGCAGCCAAATCGAGGGAGCGCCGCAAGCACAATCCCACGGGAACTTCCGGGCCGACCCCCATGGCTTGCAGGCGGACTGCCAGTTGACTGGCTCGCCGGTCGAGCTGACGATACGTCCATTGCTTCCCCTTGAAAACGACCGCCACTGCATCCGGCGTCTCTGCAGCCTTCTGTTCAATGAGCTCGTGGATGCATCGATCCTGCGGATAATCCTCGAAGGTGCTGTTCCAGCCTACCAGCAGCTGATGACGCTCCGCCTTGCTCAACAGAGGTAGTGCGGAAATACGCGTATCGGGAGCGGCAACGACGCTCTCGAGGAGGATTTGAAAATGCGTCATCATCCGTTCGATTCTGGACGCCTCGAACAGATCCGTATTGAACTCAATGCTCGCATTCAGCCCCTCTTCGCCCTCGGTCAGGGAAAGGGTTAGATCATACATTGATGTTTTGCCGTCCAAAGGCACGTCGCTGAAAGCCAGACTGCCCAGCTGCTGGGGCGGCGTGGGAGCATTCTGCAGGACAAACATCACCTGGAAGAGCGGGCTATGGCTGAGATCGCGTTTCGGCTGCAGGGCTTCCACTAGCTTGTCAAACGGCAAATCCTGATGGGAAAAAGCTCCCACCGCTACCTCGCGCACTCTGCCTAACAGCTGCGTGAATGCCGGATCGCCCGAAAGATCTGTTCTCAGAACGAGCGTGTTGACAAAAAACCCGATCAAGGAGTCCAATTCCACGCGATGCCGGTTTGCGGTTGGCGTCCCGACCAGGACGTCCTCGCGCCCCGTATAGCGGAAAAGCAGGACGTTGAAGGCCGCCAGCAGCGTCATGAACAGGGTCACCCCCTGCTGCCGGCTCAGCTCCTTCAATCCGTTCACCAGGCCGGCAGGCAGCAGCGTAGTCTGCGTGGCCCCCTGAAAACCCTGCACGGAAGGCCGCGGCCTGTCCACAGGCAGCTCCAGCATGCTCGGCGCCCCCGCCAACCGATTCTTCCAGTAGCCGATCTGTTCTTCCAGGATCGTTCCCTGCAGCGACTGACGCTGCCAATGAGCATAATCCGCGTACTGCAGGGGCACCGGCGCGAGCGAATCCGGCTTTCCGGCCGAGAGTGCCTCGTAAAGAGCCGCCAGCTCCTTGAACAAGACTCCCATCGACCATCCGTCCGATGCGATGTGATGCATGACCAGCACCAGGATGTGCTCCTCCTCGCCCAGTCGCGCCAGAGTGCCGCGCAGCAGCGGCCCCCTGCTGAGGTCAAACAGCCGCAGTACCTCCTCCGAGGCCAGCTTCTGAAACCGCGACTCCCGCTCCGTCTCCGCAAGGCCGCTGAGATCCACTACGGGGAGTTGAAGGGTGAGCGACTCGGCAATCACCTGTACCGCCTCACCCTGGTACCGGCTGAAAGTGGTGCGCAGAATCTCATGCCGGCGCACCACGGCATTCAGGCTTTCTTCGAGGAGGGGGACCTGCAGACACCCCTTGATGCGGACGGCGGCCGGGATGTTGTAAATGGGACTCTCCGGCTCCAGTTCATAAAGAAACCATAATCCTTCCTGCGTGTAAGACAGCGGCGCAGGACTGAACACGGTTCTTCGGGGAATCGTTTGCGCGGCCGGCCGGCACTTCCTCTCCTTGAGGCGCTGTTCGAACAGTTGTCGCTTCCGGGGCGATAGGTTGTCGATTGCTTCCTGGAGATCCTTCATGCGCATTACACTCCGCTACTGGGAGCGGCATTCTTGCCGAGCTCCGTTTCCACCTCGTCGTCAGCCATCAACTCGATTTCGCGCAGCAACTCCAGCTGCCCGGCTGCCTCCTGCTCCGACTGCTGGCGCTTAATACTGTCCGCCATGCCGGCCACCGTCGGGCTATCATAGAGAGTCTTCAGAGGCATCTGAACGTCAAAGGCGGCGCGGATTCTGGAAAGTAATTGGGTGCCCAGAAGCGAGTGCCCGCCCAAATCGAAGAAGTTGTCATGAATGCCCACCTTGTCCACACCGAGAAGCTGCTGCCAGAGTTCTGCCAGCGAGGTTTCCGTCGGGTTAGTCGGCGCGACATAATCAATGGAAAGATCGGGCCGCGGGTGCAGTGCTGCCGTCGCGGCATCGGTCTCATGCGCGTCTTCGCGCACGGAGGAGAGGTTGATCCACCGTTCGATTCTGGCACTCAGATCTGAGGTCGACACGGCGACTTGCGGAACGTCCGTCATCGACAGGAGGCGCAGCAGCACTTCGCCCGCCTCTGCCCGGCCGATGGCCAACTCGGCCAGAAGGCTGGCACCCTCGGATGGCAGGGGATCCATATCCGGGGACTGCCATCGATCCCAGCCGATGGTCACCCAGGGCCCAGACTGCCGCTTGTTGTGCTCTCTCGTGAAAGAGTCCACATAAAGGTGAGCGGCGGCGTACGCCGTCAGGCCCTGGCCCCCCAAGATGGCGGACAAGGAAGAATTCACGACACAGAAATCCAAAGGCCGATTTGCCAGCACTTTCTGCAGGACAGGGAGCCCGTGCACCTTGGCCTGGAACTGCTGTCGACATTGATCCAGATTGAGATCCTGCACCTGCGCATTGACAAAAAGGCCGGCAGCATACATGACTCCGTGGAGGCAGCCGAAGCGTTCTTCAGCTCGCAGGACGACCTCGCGCATCTGCCCTTCATCAGCAACATCGGCACACTCCAGCAGGACCTCGGCCCCCAGTTTCTCCAGGTCTTGAACCCGGAGAATCCTGCGGCTCACCGCTTCGCCGTGATCATGAGTTGCGAGCCATTGCGGCCACTGCTCTCTGGCCGGCAGGCCGGATCGTCCGACGAGCACCAGCCTGGCGTGCACGCTCCTGGCTAACACCTCCGCGAGTGTCAACCCGGCTTCTCCCAACCCTCCGGTGATCAGATACACGCCCTTGTCCCGCAGCCGGCAGCCCGAAGCGGCTGGAGGGTCAGACCTGATCGGGTCAAATATCTGAACCCAGCGATGCCCGCCGCGGTAGGCGACGATTCGATCTCCCGGCTGGGAAGCGATTTCCGACATCAATAAATCACACAGCCGGAGATCATCGAAGTCGCCACAAACATCAATGCTGCGACAGGTAATATTGGGCAGTTCTTGAGGGATCACCTTGCACGGCCCCAGCAGGGTCGCCTTGTCCGGACAGACCTTCTCCGTCGCCGCGACGACTTCATGCAAGCCGCTGGAGACCACTTCCAGCTCAATCGGATGAGTCATGTTGAGTCCGGCAAGTGCCTGTGCCAGAGAAAGCAGGCTGTAAAAGCCTCGCTCCTGATTTTCCTCGAAGCTCCGCGAGGCGGATGACTCCCGTTCTTCCCGAGTGACCGTCCAGCAGTGGACTATTTTTTGCGGGGACTTTCCCCGTTCCTGCAGACTGCGGAGCAGCGTCTCATAGTCCTCGCGCCGCGAAGGCCTGACCGTGTAGCTCCGGTCGGGAAGTGACGCGTACTGCTGCCCGATGGCAACCGAGACGGCCTCCTGCCCCGATTGTTGCAGTCGCTTTAGGATGGCGGCACCCAATCCGCATTCATCCAGAAAAACCAGCCAGCATGCCCCCGGAGCCGGCGGATGTGCGGCCGGCAGCCGGGTCCGTTTCCAGGACGGCACGTACAGCCATTCACGGATGTCCGCCTTGTGCCCCGGGAGAGCGGAGGCCGGGACGGCGCGGGATTGTGTCCTGGAGGCTTCAAGCCAATAGCGCTGGCGCTGGAAGGGGTACGCCGGCAAGGAAATCCGAGCCCGGTGTTCTTCTTCATAAAACTTCGCCCAGTCAGGCTCCATCCCTTTCATCCAAAGCTCACCTAAGGCCTCCAAAATGACCTTGTCGTCGTCCTGCTTTTCTTCTGCCCGCCGCATCGTGGCAAGCGGTCGATGCGCGCCGGGGCCGGCGGCATGGCTGCTGGCGAGTTTGGCCAGAGTCTGTCCGGGTCCAACCTCAAGGAGCACCCGGTTGGGATCCGCCAGGAGGAGTTGAATGCCGTCGCTGAACCGGACTGTATGACGCAAATGATCAGCCCAATACCCGGGATCGACCGCCTCTTCCGCAGTGATCCAGGTTCCGGAGAGATTTGATATCAGGGGCAGCCTGGGCGGGGACAAACGCACGTCGGCAAACGCTTTCTCGAACTCACCCAGGATCGGCTCCATCATTGCGGAATGGAAAGCATGGGACGTATGCAATCGGCGTGCTGACGTGCCTTCCTTGTTCAGACGCTGCTCAAACTGCGCGACATCCGGAACCGGCCCGGATACAACGCAAAGCGCCGGCGTATTCACCGCCGCCAACTCCAACGGGCCGTCCAGCATGCTTCGGACATCGCTTTCAGCCATGGGAACAGCCGTCATGGCGCCGGGCGCACAGGACTGCATCAATCGGCCCCGCGCCGCAACCAGGCGCACGGCATCCTCGAGAGAAAAAATTCCGGCGATACATGCAGCCACATATTCGCCGATGCTGTGACCGATCATTCCCGTCGGTTGCACTCCCCAATGCATCCACAACTGCGCGAGGGCATACTCGACGGTGAACAGGGCCGGTTGGGTAAGCCAGGTCTGCAACAGCATTTCTGCGGCGGCCTCTGCCTCCGCAGGCGGCGGAAAAAGAACGCCGCGCAGATCGAGACCCAGCTCGGGGACCAGCAGATCGCAGCACCGGTCCATGTGCCGGCGAAAGCCGGCCTCACTGAGATACAGATCTCGTCCCATGTTCACGTATTGGGAGCCCTGACCGGTAAACATGAACAGGATCCGCGGCGGCACGGGGCCGGCCAAAGCGCTGCGGGGTGCATTGGCCCTCGGAGCTTCCAGGGCGGTGACCAGCTCCCCGGCATTCCGGCATACGCGATACATGCGATGGGGATACGCTTTGCGGCCCACGTTGAGCGTGTACACCAGATCCGCAAGATCGACGTCCGGATGATCCGCAACAAACTGCGCGTGCTTTGTAGATGCTTCTGTCAGGGCTCCGGCGGTCTTGGCCGAGAGCAGGATCAACTGATAACGCCGGGACGGCCCCGATTTGACCTGCGGAGGCGCTTCTTCCAGGATCACGTGCGCGTTGGTGCCGCCAATGCCGAACGAACTGACACCGGCACGCCGCACCGGCGCTTCCGGTTGCCATCGCCTCAGGGCGGTATTCACGTAGAAGGGGCTGTTCGCGAAATCGATCTGCGGATTCGGTGTTTCAAAGTGCAGGCTGGGAACGAGTTCCCGGTGATGCAGCGACAGGGCGGTCTTGATCAGCGACGCCGCACCGGCTGCGGCATCGGTGTGGCCGATGTTGGTTTTGACCGAGCCGATCGCACAAAATCCCTTCTTGTCGGTACCTCTGCGGAAGGCACGCGTGAGGGCCGCGATCTCGATGGGGTCACCCAGCTCCGTGCCGGTCCCATGCGTCTCGACGTAGGTGATGCTCTCCGGTTCGACGCCCGCCATCCGCTGGGCGGCTTCGATGACAGCCGCCTGGCCGTCGACCCGTGGCGCGGTGAAGCCGACCTTCTGCAGCCCATCATTGTTCAAGGCGGTCCCTTTGATGACCGCATACACGTGATCCCGATCCGCCAGGGCTTCGTTGAGCCGCTTGAGGACGACGATGCCGACGCCTCTGCTGAAGACGGTCCCTGACGCCTGCGCATCAAAGGCGCGACAATGTCCGTCCGCAGAAAGGATGCTGTGCGGTTCATGGAGATATCCGGATATCTGCGGGAAATACAGGGAGACTCCGCCCGCGAGGGCAATATCACAATCCCCGCTCAACAGGCCCTGGCAGGCGAGGTGCACGGCGACGAGGGACGTCGAGCAGGCGGTTTGTACGACGATTCCCGGACCGCGCAAATCCAGCTTGTACGAGACCCTGGGGGCCAGGTAATCCGGGTCATTCCCGATCATCAAGGAATAACGTCCAATGGACTCAACCTGCTCCGGGCTTGCGGCCAGCAGGTTGTCGAAATAGCTGCTGTGCGTGGCGCCGCCATATACGCCGATGGGGCCGGGATATCGAGAGGCATCATAGCCGGCGTCTTCCAGCGCATGATACGCGCACTCCAGGAAAAGCCGTTGCTGGGGATCAATCAGTTCGGCATCCCGCGGACTGTAGCCGAAAAAACCGGCGTCGAACTCGTCGGCAGCGTCCAGCATGGCGCCGGCCTTGACATAGTAAGGATTGCGAAGCAGGGAGCGGTCGATCCCCGCCTTCAGCAATTCCTCGTCGCTGAAGAAGGTAATCGCTTCCACCCGTTCGCGCAGGTTCCGCCAAAACTCCCCAACATCGCGCGCGCCGGGGAATCGACCCGCCATGCCGATTATGGCGATCTCGAGATCCGTCCGAGAATCGGCGGAAGGGACGTCCGACATGATGATCTCCTATCGGTTACGATTGCGCCTCTGGCTAAAAGCCCTTCTCATTCGGTCCGAAGTCTCCTGGCGCGCCGCGGATTCGGAAGCAGCGGTGCTCCCGGCAGGGGGTTCAGCGGGCTCCGAAGACAGGTATTCCGCCACAGAGAGCACGGTGGGGTGATTGAACAGCTCCACCAAGGGAAATTCACGCTTGACCATTTCCTGCAATTGCCCGTGGACTTGGACCAGGAGGAGCGAGTTCCCGCCGATTTCAAAAAAGTTATCGAGGACGCTGAGATTGCGGATGCCCAGCAGGTTCTGCCATATCTTGGCGATCGTCTCCTCCAACGAATTGCGCGGCGCCATCCGGACATCGCTTGCAGCCCGGCTTGATTCATCCGGCTTGGGCAGGGCCCTTCGCTCCACCTTGCCGTTCGCCGAAAGCGGCAGCGCCGGCAGCTTCATGAAGGCCGCCGGAATCATGTAGTCCGGCAGAGATTGTGCCAGCAGATCGCGCAGTTCGCGCGGCTGACAGCTGCCGCCGTCACGCTGCACGTAGTAGGCGACAATCCGCTTTTCCCCCGGACTGTCTTCGCGCGCAACCACCGCCGTGTCCAGAACGGCCGGATGCTTCCGCAGCACCGATTCAATCTCACCCAGTTCGACCCGGAAACCGCGAATCTTGATCTGGTTGTCGATGCGCCCCAGATACTCGACGTTGCCGTCGGGCAGGAACCGGCACAGGTCCCCGGTTTTATACAGGCGCGCACCGCTCTCCTTGCTGAACGGATCGGGAATGAACTTTTCGGCGGTCAACTCGGGCCGGTTGTGGTATCCCCTCGCCAGCTGGACACCGCCGAGGTGCAACTCGCCCGACACGCCCGTCGGGACCGGCTGCAGCCTGGAGTTCAATACGTAGATCTGCGTGTTGGCGATCGGGCGGCCTATGGGGACCACGCGGCGCGGATCCCCGGGGATGCATGCCCAGCTGGTGACATCCACCGATGCTTCCGTAGGCCCGTACAGGTTATGCAGCGCCACCGGCAGGCGACTGAAAAACAGTTCCTGCAATTCATAGGTCAACGCTTCGCCGCTGCAGATGACATTCCGCAGCGACGTGCATTTTTCAACGCCTTTTTCCCTGAGAAATACGGCCAGCATCGATGGGACAAAATGAATGGTCGTGATGCCCTGTTCGATGATCGTCTTCACCAGATAGCCGCCGTCCTTGTGCCCGCCGGGCCGCGCCACTACCAGGCGCGCACCTGTCATCAAAGGCCAGAAGAACTCCCATACCGACACATCGAAACTGAACGGCGTTTTCTGCAGCACACGGTCGCGATCCGTCAGCCTGTAGGCCTCCTGCATCCACAGCAGACGATTGCTGATGCCGCGATGCGTGTTCATGGCGCCTTTGGGTTTACCCGTGGAACCGGAGGTGTAGATCATGTAGGCGAGATTGTCCGGATGGATGTCGACGGGAGGATTGTCGCGCGCGTGCGCGGCGATCTTCGGCCAATCGCTGTCAAGGGCGATGGTCTCTGCCGAATGCTTGGGCAAACGTGCGATCAATTCCTGCTGGGAGAGCAGAACGGGCACCCCGGCGTCCTGGATCATGTACTCGAGCCGGTCTCGCGGATAGTCCGGATCCAGCGGAACATACGCCGCTCCTGCCTTCACAATGCCCAGCAGGCCGACGACCATCTCGACGGAGCGTTGCAGACAGATCCCCACCATGGTGTCGGGACCGACTCCCAGCGACCTGAGATGGTGCGCCAGCTGATTGGCTCGGGCATTCAACTCACGGTAACTCAAAACCTGATCGTCATAGGTCAGCGCGACCGCGTCCGGGGTGCGCTCCGCCTGCTGCTCGATGTAGGACGGCAGGCGCATGTCTCCCGGATATCGAACTGCTGTCGCATTCCATTCCACCAGAATCCTGTGGCGCTCGCCCTCGGACAAGACCGGCACAATCGCCGGGGCCGCATCGGGATCCGCGACCAGGCCCGTGAGGAGATTTTTGAAGTGCTCCAGCATGCCCCTGATGGAACTGCGCTCGAACCGGCGGCAGTCATACAGCATCCGCAGGACCACCTCCTCGCCCGGGACGACAAACACCGTAAGGGGGTAATTGGTCTGCGTCAGGTACTGGTCGCCGGACATGCGCAGGCTGGGGTAGCGGTCCTGCATTACCCCTTGCGTCGGGTAGTTCTCAAATACCAGGAGGCTTTCAAACAGGGACCCGCCGGCCCCGCTCCAGCGCTGCACCTGCACCAGGGGGGTGCATTCGTATCTGCGCAACTCGACGAACTGACCTTGCAGCTGCCTCAACCATTCCTGAACCGTCACATCATCAGGGATCGTGATCCGGACGGGAAGAGTGTTTATGAACACTCCGACCATGGATTCCACGCCCGCCACTTCTGCCGGGCGGCCGGACACTGTAGCGCCGAAGACCACATCCTTATCCCCGCTGTAATGATGGAGCAAAAGGGCCCAGGCCCCTTGCGTCACGGTGTTGAGTGTCAGCTGGCTCTGCCGCGCGAAGTCCCGCAGACGCCGGCTATCGGGCTTCGACAGTCTGATCTGCTCATCGCCGTAGGCCTGTCCTTCGACGTGATTCCCCTCCAGGATGCGATCTACGCCCAGCGGCGTCGGCGCAGTGACGCCCTTGAGGGAATTCCTCCAAAAATCTTCCGCCCTGGAAAAGTTCTGATTCTCCACCCACTTGATGTATTCCCGGTACGGCCGGCCTGGCGTTGCTGGCGACTCCCCGCCGGCGCAGAGCGACTCATAACAGGAAAAAACGTCATTCAACACAAGCGGCACCGACCAACCGTCGAGCAACAGGTGCGAATAGCTCCAAACGAATTGCCAACGATCTTCATCCAACCTCATCAGAGCCACGCGCATGAGCGGCGCACTGGCCAAATCGAAGCCCTGCCGCCGATCTTCCGAGAGGTACGCTGCCAGCCGCCTGTCCTGCTCCTCCCGTGCTGTCCCTCGCCAGTCGTTTTGCGCAATATCCATCGTGACCTGCCGATGAACCAACTGGACCGGCTTATTGAGCGTCTTCCAGACAAACGCCGTGCGCAGCACCGGATGGCGCTCCACGGCCTTCTGCCAGGAGCGCAGGAAGGATTCGAGCTGAATGTCACAGTAAAACGTGGAAACCAGCTGCTCATGGTAAAAGCCCTGGTTGGGCGCCACCAGAATGTGAAAAAGCATGCCTTGCTGCATCGGGGAGAGCGGGTACATATCTTCAACATTCTTCATGGGCATCTCATGCATCTCCTCTGGACTTATTGAGCTGGCCGGCTATTTTCGAGAGCTCCTCCTGTGTCCAGCTGAATTCAAAGGAATCCGCTGAGGCAGCATCCGCTGCCTCTGATGGCTGAGGGGGGCTTCCAGGCGCTCCGTCGCTTTCCGCCGGCCCGGCTGCGGCATCCATGATCTCACTGATAGTCGGGTGCTCGAACATCTGGTTGGCCGCCAGATGAAACCCTGATTTGTTGGCCTTGGCGATGATCTGAATGGCAATCACCGAGTCCCCGCCCAGTTCGAAGAAATTGTCATGGATACCCACCTGGTCAATGCCCAACGCCTCTTGCCAGATTCCAGCAAGGGTCCTCTCCCTGTCGTCCCGCGGAGCAATGTACGAACTTCTCACGTTGGGACGCGCATGCCTCCCCGGGCTTTCTTCTGGCTCGTGCCTCTCCTGATCGGGCGCAGCCGTGGGTGCCTCAGGCTCACGCTCGGGTGTCATCCGGATATCGCCCACCGATACCACGATCTGCGGCGTTTCCAGGGACAGGACTCGCTGGAGAGCTTCAAGCCCCTCGGCCGGCTTGATCCCGGCTGTGACTTCTGCAGCGACCGCCATGCCAGGCACTGAGGCCTCGTGCCTCTGAAGCTCGGCCACGATCTTTGCCAAAGCCCCCTTGGCTGCCGAACCGGCCCCGCCTTTTGTCAATCCACTGACGGCGGCATCCTCCCTCATCTTCTTGAAGGTCACCTTTTCAACCTCGGCGACGACCTCGCCGTTTTCGTCGAGGATCATCACGTCCGCGGTGAGCGTTTCCCTCCTGGCCGACGGTGCGTTCTCGAGCGTGGTATGACAATAAAGCAGAGGCAAGAACGGATTTCGTAGCAGCAGCCGCTCATAGCTCAGCGGCAGATAGATGTCGCCATCCGTCGACCGGACAGCCAAACTGGTTGCCACATCCAACAGCGAGGGGTGCAACTTCCAGTCCTGCAGATCGGCTGCAAACGGCTCCGGCAAATCGAGGCGGGCAATCGCTTCATCCGCTCCCAGCCAGGCTTGCGTCAGGCTCTGCCACCTCGGCCCCCAGAACACGAGGTTGGCGTGACGTTCTCCCTGCCCGGCGATCTCCTCGCGTCCCAAAGAGCGCCCGCATCGGGCGATGATATCCGCTACGTTGCGCCGGGCGGGCGCTGCCGAACTGAGCGCACCGACTTTTCCTCGGGCATGCTCCAGCCAGCCGGAAGATTCGCCGCTCCCCGACTTGGCTTTGCTCAGGATGCGGAAGTCGAAGCGGTCTCCTTCCCTGGTGAGAAAAGTTATGGCTTCCTTCGGCTCTTCCTCCTCCACGATCAAGGGAGAAATAAAAAACACGTCGCTGATCTCGATCCTCTGGCGGTGGAAGTGTTTTTCATAGATGGCCCGCACCATCTCCAGGCAAGCCGTCCCGGGCAGGACGGCTTTTCCGGCGAGCCGGTGCTCATTCAACGGCCAGTGTTTTCCGACTCGCAGGCTGGTGCGGTAGGCCAGTACTTCCCCGGTGTCCATGATGCAGGAATCCAGCAACGGGTGGTCAGCCGGGCTCGACTGCGGTGCCCGCGGAACTGCGCTCCCTTGCCTGGCTCTGGCGGCATCGGCTGCCATGCCCACTTCCTGCCAACCATCCCAGTTTATGGAAACGGTACCCTTGCCACCCTGCAGATGTTTGTAGTGGGAGAAGGCATCGAGAAATGCATTGGCGCCGCAATAATCCACCTGCCCGAGGCGGCTCCGTACGCCATAGGTCGATGAAAAGAGAACAAACAGTTCCGGCGGCGTACCTTTCAGGGCTTCGTCGAGAACCAGGGTCCCCTTCACTTTGGGAGCGAGAACCGCGCCGGCGGACTCCGGACTCTTCAGCTGAATGATGCCGCCGCCGGCCAGGCCGGCGGTGTGAATCACACCATGGATAGCACCAAATCGAGCATGCGCCCGGGCCACCGCATCCTTGATCTGCTCCAGGCTGGTGACATCGGCATTGATGTAAAGGACCTCCGATCCGAGAGTCTCAAGCGACTCCATCCTTCGGATTTTACGGCTGACGGCATCTTCCTCTCCGTGCGTCCTCACCCACGACTGCCAATCCTCCCGCCCGGGAATCGCCACACGGTCGAGCAGCACGAGTCTGGCACGCGCGGTTCTTGCCAGGTATTCCGCAAGCACCAGGCCGATGCCCCCGACCCCGCCGGTTATGAGGTAGACCCCTCTCTCCCTGAATCGTGTTGGCCCCTGGGACGCCGGTCCGATTCGGATCGGCTCGAGAAACTGCACCCAACGGTGTTGTCCTCGAATCGCCACCACCGGCTCTGCGGATTCGTCAAAAAACGCCTCGACCAGTCGATCCGTGGCACGTCCCAGTGAATCCGTGTCAATGCATTGGCAGAACACGTTGGCATATTCCAGGGGAATGGTCTTGCACAATCCCAGCACGGTCGCCTTAACGGGATGAAGCGTTTCGTATCCGGTCACATCGAAAATGCCACTGGAGATTGTCCACAGTTTCATGGGATTGCCGAGGCCCAGGCTGCCGATGGCCTGCATCGTATAGAGCATGCTATAAAAGCCCATCCCCAGAATTTCTTCGCAGCGGTCAAGCTCCGATCGGGCCGGATCATCCGAGGAAACCAGCCACATGTGCACCATCCGGTCAATCGTTTTGCCCGCGGAGCGTAGGGCTTCGAACAGGGCCTTATAATCTCGCTGTTGCCCCGCTTCGATGACGTAAGCGCGTTCGCTCAGGCGCTCGAAATGATCGCCCGGCACTACCGTAATGACCTCCTGGCCTTGTTGCTCCAGGCGATGTGCCAGTTGCTCCCCGTTCCCTTCGGAGTCCAGGAAAAGCAGCCAGCAGAACTTCCTCTGTTCCCGCCCTTGAAGGCCCTTGTGTGCCGGCGGCGGCGATGGTTTCCACCAGGGCAGATAAAACCAGTCGTCCAGACCCCGTCCGGCAGGCAGTGACGCCGGAGCCTGGCCGACGTCGGTAAAGTTTCCTGCACCCTTCGGCGCGTCCAGCCAGTAGCGCTGGCGATCGAACGGGTATGTGGGCAGAGACAAACGGCGTCGTCGTTCCTGAGCATAATACTTGGGCCAATCCACATGCGCGCCCGCAAGCCATAACCGGCCCAACGTCTGGAGCAGACTGTCAACTTCGGAACCCAGGCCCGACTGCCGGCTCAACGAAGGGAGGATCAGGAATTCGCCTATGCCATGCGCCTGCCTTCTGGCGAAGGAGCACAGGGTCTGGCCGGGTCCTACTTCCAGCAGGATCCGGTCCTGCTTCTTCATCAATTCGTGCAGGCCTGCAGAAAAGTGAACCGTATGACGCAAGTGTTTGGCCCAATATGCCGGATCGGTTGCTTGTTCGCTGGTGATCCAGGTGCCGGTGAAGTTTGAAATGTAAGGAATCTGTGGGGGACGCAGCCCGGCTTTTCGGACCGTCTCGCTAAAGGTGGCCAGGATGGGATCCACCATCTGGGAATGAAAGGCGTGAGAGGTGCGGACCCTGCGGCCTTCGATGTTCCGCTCCGAGAGCACCTTCTCGAGCCGATCGACGGCCGACGTGGGGCCGGATATGACCGAGAGCGCCGGGCCGTTTACTACGGCCAGCGACAGCTCGCTGCCCAGGAACGGAGCGACATCCTTGGCTGCCAGCGGCACGGATAACATGGAACCCGCCGTCAGCTGGTTCATCAGGCGGCCGCGCTCGGCTACCAGAGCCAGGGCATCCTCCAGGGAGAATACTCCTGAAAGGCAGGCCGCGACGTATTCTCCGAGACTGTGTCCGATCATGGCCTGAGGCGTGATGCCCCAGTCTCTGAGCAACATCGCCAGTGCATATTCAACGACAAAGAGCGCCGGCTGCGTGATCCCGGTTTGATCCAGCTGGCGTGCTGCCGCCTCGGCCGATTCCTTTTCCGGATACATCACTGCGCGCAGATCCAGGCCTAAGCACGGCCGCAGCAGTTCCGCGCAACGATCGACTTGCCTGCGGAATCCCGACTCGAGCTGGTAGAGTTCATGCGTCATATGGATGTACTGGGAACCCTGCCCTGAAAACATGAACACCACAGGACGGTCTTCGGCGGGCTGAGTCGAGGTGAAAACGCGTTTGGGATCGGAAGCCGTCAGGGACTGCACCGCCTCACCGACATTACGGCATACCACCATGCGACGGAAGTCCATGGCGCTCCTGCCGATTGCCAGGGTGAACGCCGCGTCCGCCAGATTGATTTCGGGATGCAGATCGAGATGTTCTGCCAGGCGGCTGGTGGCTTTGTCCAGCGCCTGCTGGGTTTTTGCGGAGAGCAGCAGCACCTGCGGGCGTGCCGAATGGCCCGAGGGCTCTTCCTCGGGAGCTTCTTCGAGCACGACGTGGGCATTGGTGCCCCCCACACCGAAGGAACTGACCCCTGCACGGCGGGGCAACCCGTCCGTTTGCCAATCACGAAGCGCGGCATTCACAAAGAATGGGCTGTTTTCCAGCTCGATCTTCGGATTGGGGCTTACAAAATGGAGGCTTGCAGGCAGCTGCCTGTGCCGTAATGCCAGGACGGTCTTTATCAGGCTGGCGATGCCGGCCGCGACGTTCAGGTGACCGACGCTGCTCTTTACGGAACCGATCGCACAGCCCCCTTTGGCCCCGGTTTTTGCGCGGAATGCTTTGGTCAGCGCCGCAATCTCAATGGGATCGCCCAGTGGCGTTCCCGTGCCGTGTGTCTCTATGTAGGTGATCGTCTTCGGGTGAACCCCGGCATTGGCCATAGCCTCCGCTATCACCTGTGCCTGTCCTTCTACGCTGGGAGCTGTGTACCCGATCTTCAGCGATCCGTCATTGTTGATGGCGGATCCTTTGATCACGGCCTGAATGCAATCGTTGTCCCGAAGCGCATCCGCCAGCCGCTTGAGCACCACGATGCCGAGGCCGCTGCCGAAGACAGTACCATTGGCCTGGGCGTCAAAAGCCCTGCAATGCCCGTCGGGAGAATAGATGCTTCCTTCCTGGTACAGATAGCCGGCTTTCTGAGGGATTTTGAAGGACACGCCTCCGGCCAGAGCCATGTCGCATTCGCCGTTCAAGAGCGCCTGGGAGGCCAGATGCACGGCGACCAATGAGGTGGAACAAGCGGTCTGGATCGTGATCGACGGCCCTTTGAGGTTCAGCTTGTAGGACACCCTCGTGGCCAGATAGTCCTTTTCGTTGCCGACCGTCATGCTGAGGCTGAGCGCCGAAATGCCTAATTCAGGGCGTGGACGAAGGTTTTTGATGAAGTAGTCGTTGTCCGAAATGCCCGCATACACTCCAATCTGGCCGCGATAGGTCTCGGGGGCATAACCGGCGGTTTCCAGGGCTTCCCAGCAGCATTCTAGAAAGCATCTTTGCTGCGGATCGATGATTTCCGCTTCTCGGGGAGAATAGCCGAAGAATTGCGCGTCGAACAACTCGACGCCCTCCAGCACCGCTCCTGCCTTGACATAATTGGGATCGGCCAGAAGAGCGGCAGCCACGCCCGCGCCTATCAAGTCCTGGTCCGAAAACCGGGCAATGGATTCCACGCCGTCGCGCAGATTGAGCCAAAAGCGATCCACGTCCCCGGCACCGGGAAAACGTCCTGCCATGCCGATTATTGCGATGCCGTCCAGGTCGTCGACCGGTTCAACGTCCTTCATCGGATTCACTCCTCTGTGGCTTGGCCTGCTGACGTTTCCTTCTCAGCGCCCGGCGAGTATCGGCACGTTCATGACTCTGCTGGAGAGAATCCTCTTCGTCCTGCATCTCGCTCAGGAATCCGGCCAGTGAGCTGACTGTTGGATAGTTGAACATCTTGACAATGGGGATTTCCATGTTCAGCAGCTGCCGCAGTCTGCTGTGAATCCGGACAACATGAACCGAATTTCCCCCAAGGTCGAAGAAATTGTCCTTGATGCCGACCTTATCGACCTGGAGGACCTCCTGCCAGATTCCTGCTATGGTCTGCTCCATTTTCGTTTGCGGGTCGACATGAGCCGCCGCGGACTCCACGGCAACTTCCTGCGGCGCCGGCAGTGCCTTGCGATCGACCTTGCCATTGGAAGACAACGGCAGCGCATCCAGAAACATGAAGCTGGCAGGCACCATGTAATCGGGGAGCTTTTCCTTGAGGAAATCCCGCAGTGTCTCCGCAGTCAGGCTCTCGTGCTTTTTGGCTTCACCGGCGACATGATCGGAAAGGGACGAGGGAGGCTGAGGGGCGCCTTCCCGGTACGCAAGCTCGAGGAACGGGCGGATTTCATCGAACTCATCCAGAAACCGCTCAGGTGCCAGATGACCCGGATCGATGCGGCCCCCCAAGAGGCAATGGAGATAGACGTGGTTTTCACCGAGGGCAAACAGATGGCGGATCGGCTTGAAATCCAGGCCGCCAATCTGGCACAAGCCTATTTGATGGTCTGCGGCTGTGGATTCGAGCAATTGGCAGATCAGGCCCGCCTCAATCAGGCAGAAATCCCGGGCATGCTCGCCATACAATGGTGAGATGGCATCCAGCTGACCGACAAAAAAGAGCGCGAAGCCGCATTCATCAAATATGGTCTGGCTCTTGGGAAAGAGCTCGCGATCCATCTGCACCTGTGTTTCCAGCAGTGAGAGGCGATGACTGGCAGGATTGTGGTAGTACGTGCCCGGAGCCAATCCCTCGATCCTGCCGGGTTTGACATAAAGATAGGTCTGGACGGGATAGAGGCCGCCGGCAGAACCGTAACGATATTTGGGGAAGGGCGCTCCCTTGATATCGAGCTGCAGCAAAGTGCCCAGGAAACTGCTGAATCGCTCAAAGGGGACAAGGGTCTCCGAAAAGTTTCGGTGACTTCGACGGCTCAGATAGGTGCGCACGCAGGCTTCGTCTACGGCGGGCTTGACGAGCTGGATAAATGACCTGTCGCTGTCCGGGCGCAATCCCGGCTTTGCCAGTTTGAATTTCAGCCGCTCCAGCGGATCCTGCAGCAAAGCGCCCGGCGGATGGGAGGGGACCTTCGCGGCCGTGCCCGCGGCCCGGGCGTCTTCCCGAGCGGCGGTCGGGACCGGCTCCGGGACGACATAGGCTACCAGCCGTTTGTTGCCCCGCGATTCCCCGGCAGCAACCACCACCACAGTCCGCACTGCCGGGTGCTGCAGCAGGGCCGCCTCGATCTCCCCCAACTCGATCCGGTGGCCCCGAATTTTCACCTGAAAGTCCTCTCTGCCCAGGAATTCGATGTCCCCGCTCGGCAGGTAGCAACCTAGATCTCCCGTGCAGTAAAACCGCTCGCCGCTGCGCGGGTGGTTAATGAACTTGGCTCCCGTCTTTTCCTCATCCCGCCAGTAACCTTTGGCCAATCCGATGCCCCCGATGTGGAGCTGCCCCGGAACCCAAACCGGACAGGGCTCCAACAGTTCATTGAGAACATGGAAGGTCTGGTTGAGCATGGGCCTGCCGTAGGGGATGCTCTTCCAGGCGGGATCGACATGTTCGATGGGATACAGGATGGACCAGATGGATGCCTCGGTCGCTCCTCCCATGCTGATCAGCCGTGTATCGTGAGTCACGGTCCTGATCTGGTCAGGCAAGGTGATCGGGATCCAGTCGCCGCTCATCATGACAAGACGCAGAGAATCCGGCAGTCTCTCACTGCGACCTGCGACATATCCCACCAGCATTTCCATCAAAGCCGGCACGGAGTTCCAGATGGTCACCTGCTCCCGACGGATCAGTTCGGCCCAGTGGGACGGATTGCGGTTGGCGGCTGCATCCGGTATGACGATCGTGCCGCCCGCGGCCAGTATTCCGAAGATGTCATAGACCGACAGGTCGAAGCTTAACGAGGACAATGCCAGCACCCGGTCCTCGGAACCGACGTCGAAACGCTGGTTGACATCGAGAATCGTATTGACCGCGCCCCGATGATCAATCATGACGCCTTTCGGCGCCCCGGTGGATCCGGAGGTATAAATGACGTAAGCCAGGTCCTGCGTCCCCTGCACCCGTTCGAGCGGAGTTCCTTCATCCTTCCCTTCCCCGATTCTTTCCACCGTCAACCTCCGGACGTCCGCCGGCCAATCAATGGCGTTGCCCGGCGACGGCTGGGTAAGGGCGATGGCGGCCTCCGAATTCTTCAGGAGCTGAAGCAGGCGTTCATGCGGCAGATTGGCGTTGATGGGGACGTAGGCGGCACCCGACTGGAGAATGGCGAGCGCTGCCACCACCTGCTCCCAGCCTTTCTCCATCACGATCGCCACCAGGGAGTTAGGCTTGGCGCCGCACTCGCGCAAACGACGGCCCAGCATCCTGGAGTGCCGCATCAATTCGGCATACGTCAGCCGGACCGTGCCATTGACGACGGCGGTTGCGTCGGGAGTCCTCTGGGCCTGCTGCTCAAACAGAACATGCAGCAACTCATCAGAGATCGGATGAACCGTCGCGTTGACCGCTTTTCTCGTTTCGAGCTGCCACGCAGGGATCAGGTCGTCCATGCGGGCGTCTCTGGGCCTCAACCAGGCCGTTTCATCCTGAGCCAGACACCTCAGCTGCGAGGTGTAGGCCCGGAACATGTCGTCGACCATCCCCTCCGGAAACAGTTCGTCGACAGCATCCCAGAAATACACCAGCTCGCCGTTCCTGGCGCTGACCATATGATCGAGCCAGACCTGAGGAGTCTGCGTGATCGCATACACCTGTTCTCCCTCACCGGCGATGAAACACGGAGATGCCTTTTGGTTGTCGAACCCGAGGGTACTGGTGAAAACCACCGGCGCCGCACCGCTCATACGTACCTGGTGATCGCGACCCAGGCCGCGCAGGACTTGCACGCCGCTGACAGAGCGATGGTCCAGGTCGTTCCACAGCCGCCCGGACAATTTTTTGGCCATCGCAAGGAAGGTATCGTTAGCCGAACAGTCGATTTCAAGCAGGGTGGTGGAGGTGAAATCGCCGATCAGCCCTTCGACCTGCGGATGCATCGGCAATCGGTTAAAGAGGGTCAGATTGATCAGAAAACGCGGCTGCTTGCTCCAGGCCGCAAGCACATCGGCATAGACAGCCAACAAGATGCCGTTTTCACTGAGACCGTGCCCGGCGGCCTTGCGCCGCAATGCATCCCACAGTTGCCGGTCGAGGCAATCCTGCCGTCGACGGAACCAGGGCTTCTGGATCGATTCCGGATTCTTGGCGAGCGGCAACTCGGGACGCGACGGCAGGTCTTTGGCACGCGATTCCCAGTAGCCGACGCTGCGTTGATACGCATCGGTTTCGCGATATTTGGCCAGCGCCAGGACGTAGTCCCGGAAGGAAACGGCAAACGGCGGCAGCGTGTACTCCGGGTGCATGTACAGGTGGGTGAACTCGCGCTCCAGCACCAGGAAGCTCCACGCGTCGCATATGAGCATGTCGAAACTGAAGAATAACCGGTAGCGCCTGTCGCTCAGTTTGAGGGCGCGAATTTCAAACAGAGGCCAGGTGTCACTGGGCAAGACCTGGTGCGACATCTCCTGCCGCATGGCGGCCACAACGTTTTGGACTGACTCTGCGGGCATTTCACTGACGTCTTCCACCCGAATCCTGAAGGGCGGAGTATGCTCCAGGATCTGCTGTTGCCCGTCCGGCCGGACAATGGCCCGCAGCATGTCGTGCCGATCGATGAGGCGTTGCCAGGTCTTTTGATAGAGCCGCATGTCCAGACCATCGAACTCAGCCTCCCAATAGGCATGAGTGCCCACGTTCCCCATTTCGTACCCGCTTTGACGGCCGATCCAATAGGCCTCCTGGATGTCCGTGAGCGGAAATGGTTCGTGGCGGTCCTGGGGCTTCGCATCCAGCAGCGCCTGCCATTCGGGCTGGAGTCGATTTTCGTCCGACAGCGCTTCTTTTGCCGCTTGAGTTTCGCCGAGTTTGGGAAGCATGGCGGCAAGTGAGGCAACGGTAGGATTTTCAAAAAAGGCGCCCAGAGACAATTTCGCGCCAAAGATCTCATTGATGCGGAAAATCGCTTCCATGGCCCGCAGCGAATTCCCCCCGAGTTCAAAAAAGGAGTCGCGCACCCCAACCTCCGGGATCTGCAGCAACTCCTGCCACAGCAGCGCGATCCTGCGTTCGTTTTCGTTGCTCGGGGCAACGAGGGAATCGCCGCTCTGGCGCTCTCCCTTCGGCGCCGGCAGGGCGCGCCGGTCCACCTTGCCGTTGGGCGTCAGCGGCAGGGCTTCGAGCAACATGAAGCCGGCCGGCACCATGTAATCGGGAAGTTTCCGGCGCAGTTCGGTACGCAGTTCAGCAGCAGAGAATGAATGGCCCGGCTGCGCGGTGACGTAGGCGACCAGCTGCCGATCCCCGGGCCGGTCCTCGCGCAGCGTCACCACGGCCTCCCGCACGGACGGGTGGGCGCGCAGCGCAGTCTCGATCTCGCCCAGTTCAATGCGGAAACCCCGCAATTTCACCTGAAAGTCCATCCGGCCCAGATGTTCGATGCGGCCGTCGGGCCAATAACGGGCAAGGTCCCCGGTCCTGTACAGCCGCCCCTGTGGATCCGCCTTGTAAGGGTGAGCGACGAAACGGTCGGCGGTCAACTCGGGACGATTCAGATACCCGCGTGCCAGGCCGACGCCGCCGATATACAGCTCGCCGGCAACGCCCGCGGGCGCCAGTTGCATGTGAGCGTCAAGGATATAGATCTCGGTATTGGCGATGGGGCGGCCTATGGAGATTTTTTCATCGGCGCTGCCGATCTTGGCAACGGTCGACCAGACCGTCGTTTCCGTCGGGCCGTACAGATTCCACAGCTCCGCACAGCGCGGCAGCAACTGCCCGGCCAAATCACGGGAGAGCGCCTCGCCGCCGCAGAGGACTTTCAGCTTCGCATTGCCGCGCCAGCCTCCGGCCAGCAGGAGTTGCCATGTCGCCGGCGTGCCCTGCATCACTGTGGCACCGCAGCGTTCGATCAGTTCGGCCAATCGGATGCCATCGGCAGTGGTCTCCGAGCCGGCAATCACCACCCGTCCGCCGACCATCAGGGGCAGATAGAGCTCCAAACCGGCAATGTCGAACGATATCGTGGTAATGGCCAGCATGACATCGTGCGCTGAAAAGCCCGGCTCCTTTTGCATGGAATAGAGAAAATTGACAACCGCCCCGTGACGGATCTGCACGCCTTTGGGCTTGCCGGTGGATCCGGACGTGTAAATGATGTAGGCCAGGTTCTCCGGACAGGCCCGCGAGGAGAGATTGCCGACGTCTTGCCCGGCAACTGCGTCCCAGTTGCTGTCAAGACACAGCACCTGAGCCGCCGAAGCCGGCAACCGCTGCAACAGGCGTTCTTCGGTCAGAAGCAGCGGCACTGCAGCATCCGCCAGCATGTAGGCCAGGCGTTCGGCTGGGTGATGCGGATCCAGCGGCACATAAGCGCCCCCGGCCTTGAGGACACCCATCAGTGCCACCAGCATGCGCGCCGAGCGTTCCATGCAGATCGCCACCGGCACGTCCGGACCGACGCCCAGCGTGCAGAGATGGTGCGCCAGCTGATTGGACCTTTGATTCAACTCCCGGTATGTGAACGGATGGCCATCGGAGATTACGGCGATTCCCTCCGGCGTGCGCTCCGCCTGACGTTCCAGCAGCTCATGAACACACGTTTCCCGGGGATAGTCGGCAGCCGTCCGGTTCCACTCCACCAGCAATCGGTGAGTTTCTTCCGCCGCCAGCATGGGCAGCTTGCCCGCCGGACATTCCGGGCTCTCAGCGATGCCCCGTAGCATGACGGAGAGCTGGCTGGCCATGCGGGCTATGCTTTCTGCATCCAAAACGCCGGTGTCATAGGTCCACCAGCATTCGTTGTCTTCCTCGGGTATGACCAGCCGGACAGCGTGGTCCACAGTGGATGAACAATCGTTCAGCCGGGGGACGAGTTCCACAACGATCGGCAACCTGGCGGTACCAGCCAAGCCGCCAGCGGGCCTCGCATCCGGCCACCTGGCGCTCAGATCACGCATATAGGTTCTGGATTTTCGCAAATGGCGGATGCCGTCCCGGATCGAAGCGACCGCCTCCCGGATGCCCTTCTCCATGTCGAGCTCGATATGCAGCGGGACACAAGGCGCAAACAGGCCCTCCAGGCCCGTGATATCGCTGGACAGTCCGGCATCGCTGAAACCCAGGTCGAATGAAGTCGATCCGCTAACGCGCCCTGCCCAGGAGACAAATGCCGCAAGAACGATGTCGCGGCTATCGGGCAGTTTATGGAGCGACTCGGGAATGGGCATCGAGGCGGTTGCGTATTGCGGCGGCATCGGCCGGGGGCGCTGATGGTCCATCGCCAAATCCACCGGCGTCAACTGCATCAGGCGGTCTGCCCAGAACGGTTCATGCCTCCAGACCGATGCGTGAAACGAAGCGATTCGGCCGGCACGCGGGGCATCGACCGCTTCCAATCTGTCACCCTCCTGCAGCCGGTATTTCGACACCAGATCGGGTATCGACATGGGCACGCCGTCGATCGTGTACGTTTTGCGGACAATGACGTCGCTGGTTGCGGTGGAAATCCGCAGCGCGTCCGGGGAGATGGCGACAATTTTCCCCGGCATGCCATCGGAGTGCTGATTCAACAGCTCGATTCCTGGAATCACGACGAAGTCCCTGCCGATCGCCGCCTTCGCCAGACCCAAGGGATTGGGGTACGGACCGAAGTCCAGTGCGCGGATCAAGGCATCGATCTTCTCGGCCCGCTGCCCCCAATCGATGACGCCTCCGGCGTCCGGTTGGATTCTCAAGGGACTATCGGATTGACCATCCATGTTGAGCGGCTGCGCCTTTTCGCTCCCGGCCGCCAGCTCCTCAATCAGCACGGCGAAGGAATCAATGGCGGCCTGATAGCATTTGGCGTTGAGAGTGCATGCCGTTTCACCCGGCCCGATCGGCACAGCTTGCCGCTTGAGGGCTCTGATCGAGCCGATTTCTCTCCCCATGATGTGCCAGGTGATTCCATGAACGGCTTCCTGACGCATCAGGGCCCAGGAGGTTGCGTGCATTCGGGCATACTGCGGCAGCAAGGCATCATGGTAATTGATGGCCAGCCTGTCCGGCATGGTCACGATGCTTTCCTGCAGCACCTGAGGATTGGCAATGCTGAACAGATAGTCGAAAGAATGACGGCTCAAGATGTCCGGCAGGTCTGCCTGAGGTTGGATGTGCCGGACATTTCGACGCTCGGCCCAGCGCGCAATCTGAGCGTCGCAAGAGATCACCCCAAAGATTCTGTGGCCGCGCGCCAAGAGCAGCTCGGCGCACTGGATGGGCAACGTTCCGCTTCCGATGATATAACTGCTGAAGGCTTGGGGAATCATCCGATCACCTCGAGACGCATGGATAAAATCTCAGGCATTCGCATCCCGACCGCGGGCCTGCTTCGGCGGAAATACGCTACCGGCTCACGGTCAAATTGAAACCGGTGGTTCGGGCGGTACACCGAAGCGCACAGCGGAACCACTTGTCGCACGCAAGAGCTCCTGAGGGAGAATGTCTGAGGGTTTGCCTGCCCACCGCAAGAGTGTCTGCTCTCGCCGAGAAACCCAACAACCGCCTGTTATCCGGCGCTTTGCTCCGACCCGTACAGAGCATGCCGCGTCATGGCTTGATCCGCCTGGCCACTTCTTTCCGCTGAAACCGAAATGGAGCGATACTCGCCGTTCCGAGGCTCGACATGGGGTGAATGTCTTGCCGTAATTATTGCAACTATGGGCCGTTCATACAAGATTCTCATCGTGCAAAACTGGGCGCGCGTTGCAGGCTGTCAACCCTCAGGTGGTGTTCCTAAAGCCAATCTTCTGCACAATCTAACAGCATGCTGAACGCAGAAAACTTATCGTCCGGCGCTGACGGGCGCTTTATTTTTATAAAATGTGTAAAACTCCCCCTTTGGCTATGCCGCGGCGAGAATTCCAGGGGTGAGGGAGGTGCAGCGAATGAATCGCCCGAGCGCCCGGAAAGCCGGGTGAAGGATGATCAACACGTGGCGTGTGATCCATCGTGGAAGGTGGTTTTGAAGCGGCGCATCCCGGAGCCAGAGCCTGTCCGGGAAATAGCCTGGGACCGCGGGTGCCCGCCCGCAAGTGGCATGCAATCGCGAAAACCGGACATAATGCGCGCGGGACGCGCTTGCTCCCAGGCGGCGCGATCGCTCACCCGCTCTTCATGGGTAACCGGATGCACCATGGACATGGGAAAGCCTGCTCCACGGGTCTCTCAGGACTGTGACCACTCCCTGATTTCGCTGAGGGCCCGACGGATGGACGGCCAGGGATCGCTTACCCTGAACAGCGGAAACACCTGCCTGCGAGCCAGGCTCCGGAGCCATTGGGTTACGGTGATTTCACCGTCCTGCCGCATGTGGATGAGGGCCTTCAGATCCCGGCCTGGGTACCAAAGGCACAGGTTCTCCACGTACGAATCCACTCGGGGCAGCGGCCGGTTCGTAAGGCTGCAATAGATGATATACGCCGTATCCATGCCGCAGCGTACCAGGAGCTCATGGGCTGCAGTGAATCTCGGATTGCATTCGATGATCTTGAGCAGCCCGTCGCGGGGATCGCGTTTGAACTCGACGTTTCCCAGGCCCTGAAAGCCGATCCCCCGAAAAAAGCGCTCGCCCATCTCGGCGGTCTCCGGCAGCCACTGGGTTGTGTGAAGAGAAGCGAGGCCGCCGAAGGACGGGTATCGCCGGATCACCCGCTTGGTGAACCTAAAGAGCCCCTTGCCTGACCGATCGATGTATGTGTAGTAGCTGCTGGTCACATCGCTGTCCAGCCCGGGAATCAGTTCGCAAACCATGATGCGGAGGCCGTGCTTCAGCGCCAGCGTGGCCTTGTCCATGAGTTCTTGGTCGGAATTGACAACAAACAACTTATATCCAAGGACGTGCTGGAACAGATGAGAGTGAATCGGCTTGATGATGGCGGGAAATGCAGCCGAGCTCCGGACGGGTTCCAGATCCTCGAGGGTGTTTACTTTCCAAAAGCCCGGCGCCGGACAGCCCGCTGATCTGGCCAGCTCCAGCGTCTTCTGCTTATCGAGCATGCTGCGGTGTATATCCGGGTCAAAGTCGTCGAGAATGTACATCCGTTCCAGATCCTGCCGGTGGTCGGCCAGGAAGGCCACGCCCTCATCGCTGCACGGGAACAGCACGCTGCCGCGAAATCCGGCGTCGTCAGGACCCAGGAGCAGCTTTTCCCAGTGAGCTTTTGCCGGCTGGCCGGGCAGAAGCAGGTCCTGCCGCCGGCACCATCTTGACCGGAAAGCGGGACAGCCTGCTCCGGAGGAGACACTGACCGGGATATTCTTCTTCCTGAAACTTCGGACAATCGCCAGGGCATTTTCCGAGCCACCCAGAACCAGAATGGGCGGAGAGTCAACATTTCCCATTACCACCACCTTTTGACAGGACCTCCGGCGGCACTGAGATCGTCATGGCGCCCCCGCCGCTGGCGAAGATCCTGTCGAGAATCAGCTCGGCAACGGGCAGTTTTTTTTCGGTCTCGGCCACCAGTATGTGGTGATGCAGGCCGGGGGTCGTATTGACCTCGTTGACGCGACCGCCGCTGTCTGCGAGCGGCACGCCTACTTCAGACGCCATGATGTCCAGGCCTGCAAGTCGCAGGCCCAGTGCCGTGACCAGGCGACTGCCCGCCTTCTCTATCGACGGATGAACCTGCTCCAGAACGCGATGGTTTTCACGGCTGGAGTTTTGATTGACAACGCTCTTGACCACAACCCGGCGGTTGGCAGGCAGCGAATCCCGTGGCGTCAATCCCTGGCTTTGCAGGTTGAACACGCATTCCAGGTCTTTCGTCAATGGGCTGAGGGCTCTGTACGGGTATGAACCGCCAAGCCGCGCGGCGCTCTCGTAGCGCATGAGATCCTCGATGCTCCGCTTGCCGTCACCCACTACCGCCGGCGGATCGCGCCGCACGGTGTCGATCAGCTTGCCGTCGAGGTAAAGAAGCCGATAGGAGTTGCCCGGGACCTCCTCCTCCATCAGGAGCTTCCTGTCAAATGTGGCAGCATAGAAGGAGGCTTTCCTCAGGCGATTCCTGTCGATGATCTTGGTCGTGACGCCCCGGCCTCCGCCCGTGCCGCTGGCGGGCTTAATGACCGCAGGCCCCTTCAACTTCTGCAAAAACTCCTGGGCTCGTCCCAAGGTGGTGATCTCGTATTCGATGAACTCCGGCACACGAAAGCCGTATTCCCGCAAAAGACGACTCATGAGCGGCTTATTGCCGGCCAATTGAAGGCTCAGCGGGCCGTCCAATGGAACCCTGTAGAGGTTGACCAGAGTCCACTTCCCCTGCTTCCGGATTCTCAGGAAGCCATAACCGAGATCCTCGGCTTCTGCCCCGATATTTTGCGCCGCCTCGCGCCAGAAGCTTCCGTAAAAGGCGTTGCGCAGGCGGTGAAAGTCCACTGCCTGCCTCTCTTCCCGAACCTTCAGCAGCAACCGGATCTGTTCGTACCGGAAGCGTGCGTGTATCCAATTGCCGCCTAATCCCCGCATGACCTGTTCCTGCTCGAATACCCCACGGTTGTCTTTCTCTCGAGGCATCATGCCCCGCCATCGGATGGCCGCACAGAGCGAGAGGCGAGACACGCTCATCCAGCCCGGCCCATGCGCTCTCAGGTTACCATCGGACCGAAACGAATATCCTTTAGTTTTTGCGCTCCGGACCGCGGCAAGGCGCCCGGAAACAGGCTCAGGATGCTCCATGCCGCTGAAGGAGCTCTCCTGCGCCCCCATTCGGCGTCAGACCCGCGAGTTTCCGTGACCCAAGGAGTCGCACCGTGTCCTCACCTGCCGCCCGTTCCGTTATTGCCTCGAAAGCGGCAGCCGTATTGGGCTATACTCGCACCTATGGCTATGGTTTCCATTTCGGATGGCCGGCGCCGCGCTGTCGTGGCATACGGCCGCATGTCAGGGCGCAGCGGAATCGGTGTGCATGCAGCGGGAATCACGGTGCGGTCCCCATTCCGTTCGAGACGCCCGGTTGATTGCCGCCCAAACTCGCCTGCCGTGCCGCCGCCGGATCGAGCGCCGGCGCTTGCGCCGGTCCTTTCCGCAACAGGAGCTCCCGCCGACATGCGCGGAGTGGCGAGGAGCGAGTCCTGATATGGCGGCGCAGGATTCGAGAACGATTCTCAAGCGCTGCCTCCTGCGCAGCCGTGTGATGCGGCTGGCCGGGCGCTTTTCCCCTCCATCCGTGGCCGTGCTGCGCTATCACTCGATCCGGAAGGATCCGAAACTGCACCAGCACTACCTGACCGGCATCGTGCATTCCCTGGCTCAGTTCGAGGAGCACATGCGCATCGTTGCTTCGGAATATGCGCCGGTATCGCTCGACGACTTCGTGGCATTCTCGGATGGCAGGGCGGCGATTCCCCGGCGCGCCGTGGCCGTTACGTTTGATGACGGATTTGCGGACAACCTGGAAATCGCCGCGCCAGTGATGAACCGGTATGGCATCCGTGCGGCCGTTTTCGTATCGGTAGGATTTGTCGAGGCGCGAGAAACGTTGTGGTTCTTGCGCATCCGCCACGCCTTCAACACGTCGACTGTGCCTGTCTGGCCGGGCTTGCAGGGTGATCGGCACTTCGATTTCTCCGTACCCGCCGAGCGGTATCAGGCTTTTCTCGAAGCCAGCCGCGCGTGCGCGCAATTGACCGGAGAGCGGCAGCAGAGTCTGGTCAGCTCTCTGGAGCATCGGCTGGAGGCAACGCAGCTGCGGCCGGAAGAGAAGATCATGCTCACCTGGGACGGCATCCGCGAGCTCCTCGTGCAGGGACACATTGTCGGTGCACACACGGTATCTCATCCCAATGTCGCCCACATCGGACACGAAGAGCTGGTGCGGGAACTGGTCGATTCCAAGCGCCGCCTTGAAGAAGAAACGCGGGCCCCCATCCTTCACTGCTCGTTCCCCAAACCCATACTCGCCCCCTATTTCACCGAAGAGACCATCCGGGAGGTGCGGCGCGCCGGGTACCGTACTGCCGTGACCTGTGAGCCGGGCACCTTTCGATCCGGCGGTGATCTATTGAGGATCAACCGGTTTGCCGTTCCGGACACCGGAGAAGACCTCAGGTGGCTGCTTGAAGGCGCGTTCCTCGGCAGACGGGCGTAACCCGATTCTCGCAACCGCTCGCACATCAGGCCTCACACCGCCCTCCATCCGCATGCCGTAGCAATGCCGCGCCCCGCGCCTGGATGCAGGGCGCACGTTTGCAGGACTCCGCAAGTGGACGCGATCGGGCCATGGGCAGGCCTGCCGGGCGCTACGCAGGGGGACAGGACGGAACCCTCCGCCGCAGGTTTCCGATAAGAAGCGGGCGGGACCGTCGCAGGCCGCAGCCAGGCAAAGCAACTCCGCCGACGTGTCCGCCGAAACACCGTGACTTCGGCGTCGGACGCCCGTCAGGCGCAAGGGAGATATTGAGAGATATTGATAATAAAGTATCTGCCGCGGTGTTCCGATCGGAAATGCAGCACTGTGACATATTTTGAGGAAGAGCTTGAGATTATGGCCGATCGACTGAAGATGGGCGTTATCGGTCTTGGGAAAATGGGCGGTATCCGCGCCAAGACCGTTCGAGATCACGACGATACCGTCCTGGTCTCCGGTACGGATCCGAACCCGCCGGCGAGAGGCTTTGAGGACCTGCGCATCCTTCCCGAGTACCGCGATGTAATCAACTCGGGCGTTGATGCCGTGTTCGTCTGCACGCCCAACCGCTATATTCCCGAGGTAACCGTGGCTGCGCTGGATGCGGGCAAGCACGTGTTCTGCGAGAAGCCGCCCGGCCGCAACATGGCGGATATTGAGCGGATTATGGCAGCGGAGAAACGCAATCCCGGCCGTGTGCTGAAAATCGGCTTCAACCATCGCTATCACTTCGGCATCATGGAAGCGAAAAAGATCGTCGACAGCGGCAAATACGGCAGGATCCTCTGGGTGCGCGGCGTCTACGGCAAGGCCGAGGGATCCGGCAATCCGAATGACTGGCGACATGATCCGACCCTGGCCGGCGGCGGCATTCTGCTGGATCAGGGCATACATATGCTGGATCTGTTCCGCCACTTTTGCGGCGAGTTCTCCGAAATCAAAAGCATGTGCACCACTGCGTTTTGGAACTTTCCCTCGGAGGACAATGCGTTTGCCCTGCTGCGGAACGAACAGGGCTGCATCGCGATGTTGCACAGTTCATTCACACAATGGAAGCATCGTTTTACTCTGGAGATTTTCATGGAGGACGGCTACGTAATCGTGGATGGCATGCCGTCTGCGTCCCGCAGCTATCGCGACGAATGGATCATCGAAGGACGCAAACACACGGGATTTGCCATCGGCAATCCTCCGGAACAGGCAACCTTCTGCAACACGGATCCTTCGTGGGAACTGGAACTGGGGGAATTCGTTCACTGCATCCGCACCGGCTGCCCGGTGCGGTACGGCACTTCGAGGGACGCCTATGAAACCATGCGCCTTGTATTCGGCATCTATGACGCCGACGAAACGTTCAAGGCCCGTCTGTCCGGCCGGCAAGCGGTAAAGCAAAATTGAGGCCGGCGCGCCCCGGCCGAATCATGGCCGCACCGGAATACTCCGGAGAATACACCGTCAAAGGCGGCTTTTCCGTTCCAATGCAAATGCCCGAATGTTATCTTGCTTGATCACCGATGCCTTTTGATTTCTTGCATCGCGCCTGTTCCCGGATTCAGGAGTCTTCGTGACAGACAACGCACCCATCGCCGTAGCCTCCCGCTCCTTTTCACTGCACCCGGTATTGCGGCGTGAGCTGCTGGCACGGTATGCGGATGTCCGCTTCAATGATGCGGGTGTGGCTTTGGCCGGAGACGCTCTGATTGAGTTTGCGCGCGGCCGCAGGAAATTGATCATCGGGCTGGAACGGATTGATGAGCGCATCCTGAACGCTCTGCCGGAACTCGAGGTGATCAGCAAGTACGGAGTGGGCACCGATACGCTCGACAAACCGGCCATGATCCGGCGTGGCATTCGTCTCGGTTGGAGAGGCGGGGTCAACAGACGGTCGGTTACGGAATTGGTCGTGACGTTCATGATTTCGCTGCTGCGCCAGACACCGTCGGCGAGCCGCGAGGTGCGTGAGGGCATCTGGCAGAATCGCAAGGGGAGGCAGCTCACCGGGCGCACGGTTGGTATAATCGGATGCGGGCACATCGGCAAGGATCTGACCCCGATTTTGCGGGCCTTCGACTGTACGGTGCTGGCCCACGATATTCTGGATTTTCCGGATTTCTACGCGATGCACCAGGTCGAACCGGTGGGGCTCGAGGAGCTGTTGCGCCGCTCCGACATTGTGACGCTGCACGTGCCGCTGGCTGAAAGTACCCGCGGCATGCTGAGCGCCGAGCGCCTGGCACTGATGAAACCGGAAGCTGTGCTGATCAATACTGCCCGGGGCGGCCTAGTGGATGAGGGCGCCTTGAAGCGCATGCTTGCAGAGGGCCGCCTGGCAGCTGCAGGCTTTGACGTGTTCGCGACGGAACCACCGGAGGACCTGGAACTGCTCCGCCTGCCCAATTTCCTGGCCACGCCACATATCGGCGGCAGTTCCGAGGAGGCGATCCTGGCGATGGGGCGGGCGGCGATCCAGGGGCTGGATGATAATAGAGTACCGACTGCCGACTATCCACCGGCAGGTTAGGCGGCAGATCCCTTTGGGCATGGACCGATGTCGATAGCAGAACGCCGCTTTGCATCTTTCCCCGATGCCGCGCACGCCCTGGCAGGTGAATTGGCGCTGGCGCTGGGCAGAGCCATATCCGCACGGGGGCGGGCACTGCTGGCCGTGTCCGGCGGCCGCACGCCGCAACAGGTGTTCGAACGGCTGCGGCAACTCGAGGTGGACTGGGGCGGCGTCACCTTGACCCTGACCGATGAACGGTGGGTCCCGCCCGATCATCCCGACAGTAATGAGCGCCTGGTGCGCACCTGTCTGCTCCGGGGCCCGGCGGCGGGAGCTGCTTTTGTCCCTCTGTTCGGCGGAGAAGAGTCGCCCGAAGCGGGACAGCCCGGTTGCGAGGCGCGCCTGCGCACCCTGGCGTTGCCGTTCACCGCGGTTTACCTGGGGATGGGACCCGACGGCCATTTCGCCTCCCTGTTCCCGGGCGATCCGGCGATCGACGCCCGCGACACCCTCTGCGTCGCAGTGCCGGGAACCGGATCCCGGCTGCCCCGCATGTCGCTCACCGCGTCGACGCTGCTGAACTCGGAAAAAGTGTTTTTACTGTTTGCCGGCAAGGACAAAGAGGCCACATACGCCGAGGCCAAAAAGGCCGGATCCTGCAAAGCTCTTCCCCTGCGCCTGCTCCTTTCGCAGACGCAAACGCCGGTCTTGGTGTTGATGGCGCCCTAGCGGTTCATCTGCTGAAGGAGCGGTTCATGAGAAAAAACACACTGAAAGAAATCTGGGCAAGGGGCGGCGCGGTAATCAACGGCTGGTGCTCCATACCCAGTTCCTTTTCCGCCGAAATCATGGCCCACCAGGGATTTGATTCAATCACGATCGACATGCAACACGGGCTTGTCTACTACGAGATCGGGGTCACCATGTTGCAGGCCATATCAACAACCGCCGTAATTCCCCTGGTTCGGGTCCCCTGGAATGAGCCCGGCTTTTTGATGAAGATCCTTGACGCCGGCGCCTACGGGATCATCTGCCCGATGATCAACACGCCTGAGGACGCGGAGTCTCTGGTAGCCGCCTGCAAGTATCCGCCGCGCGGTTTTCGCAGCTTTGGCCCCATCCGGGCGAAGTATTACGGCGGCGGCGGCACTCACGGCGGCGGGGATTACCATCACTTCGCCGATGAGGAAACGCTCGTCATGCCGCAGATCGAGACCCGGCAAGCCATCGCCAATCTCGAGGCCATTCTCGAGGTACCGGGGATCAGCGCCATTTACATCGGCCCCTCGGACCTTTCCATGGCGCTGGGCAAGGAACCGCGCAAGGGCCAGAGTGATCCGGAGGTGGTTGCGGCGCGCAAGACCATCCTGGATGCGGCCAAACGCCACGGCATCCCCGCCGGCATTCACACTAATTCCACCAAGGTTGCCGTCGAAATGATACAAGAAGGATTCCAGCTGACCTCGATCCAGAGCGACGACCGCTTCCTGATGACCAAGGCGAAGGAAGAGGTGGACGCGGTGAGAAGCGGCATCCAGGAATCCCGCGCGGGAGGTCTGCCATGACATTTCCGGACAGTAAATTCGTGGACGCTGCGAGCTACGCCGACGCCTACTTTGCCAGCGTCAGCCGGGCCGCGGCATCAGTAGATCGGACAAAGCTGCGGCAGGCTGCTGCGCTTTTGGCCCGGATTTACAGCGAGGGGGGCATGGTCTACTCCTGCGGCAACGGCGGCTCGGCCGCCATTGCCAATCATCTGGTGTGTGACCACTGCAAACTGGTGCGCACGGACACGGAACTCATGCCGCGCATCTACTCGCTCAGCACTACCGTGGAGATCATCACCGCGGTCGGCAACGATCTTGCCTACGAAGAAGTTTTTGTCTACCAGCTCCGCGCCCTGGCCAAACCAGGCGACGCGCTGATCACCATCAGCTCTTCGGGCAATTCCGAGAACATAGTCCGCGCCGCCCTCTGGGCGAAACAAAACCGGCTCCCGGTCATCTCAATGACAGGTTTCTCCGGCGGCAGATCCGCGGCCATCGCGGATATAAACCTGCACGTGGCTGCCGACAATTACGGCGTCATTGAGGACGTTCATCAGTCGCTCATGCATCTCCTGGCGCAGTACATCCGCCAGGCACACATGGAGGAAGATGTCATCCGGCAGCGAACGTTTTAGCCGGAGCTCAAGCGCAGGTCGAGAACTTCCCTGCCGCTGATCGCAGCCGTCAGGAAGCGCCATCGCCGCACGGAGCGTACCCGGCCGGGACGGCGTGGCTGCGCGCTTCCCGTCCTTGGGCGCGTCGGCAAGGGCGGCAGGGCCGCCTGCCGAGATTTCAGCGATCACCGGAAACATCCAGGACTTCCGGATTTACGAGCGATTCCCTGTCCGGCGGATGACCGCGCAGCACCGTGAGAACGTTTCTCACGGATTCCACACCCATATTCTTCATGGAATTGTCGGACGAACCGGCCACATGGCTGGTGAAAATGACATTGCTCAGCTGCAGAAGCGGATGATCCCCCGCCGGCGGCTCTACCTCAAAGACATCCAGCGCCGCGCCACCGACCCGCTGATCCTGCAGGGCACGGATCAAATCCCCCTCGTTCACGATGCCGCCGCGGGCTGTGTTGACGATACATACGCCTTGCTTCATCCGGGCGATGGATCGCGCGTTGATCAGGTTTCGGGTATCCGGCGTGAGCGGACAGTGCAGAGTGATGATGTCGGCCCGAGAAAATACATCCTCTGCCTCCTCCACTCTTACGACATGACTCGGCGGTGTTGCTGCCGGCCAGAAGGGGTCGTACGCGACGACTTCCATGCGGAAAGGAACGACCAGTTCGGCCAACCGCCTGCCGACGCGACCGAATCCGATGATGCCCAGCGTCTTGCCGAGAAGTTCCCGACCGTCATAGTTTTTCTTGTCGAAAATGCCGGCTCGCACACGCTTGTCTTCCAGCGGGATTCTCCGAATCAGAGACAGGATCAGTGTCAGGGTGTGTTCCGCGACGGATTCATAGTTGGCCTGAGGCGTGTACAGTACCGGAATGCCGCGCCGGGTGGCTGCTGCAAGGTCGATGTTATCCGTTCCGACGCCGTGCTTGCAGATGACCCTCAGCGTCGCCGCAGCGTCCATGACTTCTGCGGTAATCTTCCCCTGCCTGACAATAATCCCGTCAGGACGGAACATCGCCAATTCCCCGGCGATGTCGCCTGGCGTGTCTTTTGGATTGCCGGCAGCAAAGGCACAGTCTTCCTCGCGCAGCAACTGTTGCGCCTCTTCCGCTATTCCCGAACCGGTGATGTAGATTCGATGCCCCATCGTTCATCTCCTCGGGGATAAAGGGAACATCCGCCCGTCGGCACAAAATTTCCGATAGAACCCCCTGACGGTGATCTGTGTGGCCGGCCGTGCCGCGGCCACATGACGTGCTCCGGTCCCGCAACCGGTCCGGTTGCGCAGGAATGCAGGCGGGGCGAACATCGCCGAGTCATGCTCTGTCATGCGGATGCCAGGCTACACGCGGCCCCGCACCCGATACCAGAGATAGCCCATGTATTCATGGTACGCTCGCTGGAGCGCGGAGAGCCGCTCATAGGAAGGATGGCGAAAATGCATGAAAAACGTGCCCACATATTCGATCACCCTTGTTCCCAACGGATAGTGCTGAGACGTTCTGATGAAGGCGGGAGCCGGCCAAGGATTCATCTCCAGTTTTCGCGCGACCCCTACCGCGCGCCGCAGATGGCTGGCAGAAGTCACGAGGATGAACGGGCTCGCGCCAACCAACTTCTTCACTTCGACCATGTTTTGGTAAGTGTCCAATGAATTTTCTTCCAAAAAAATATCCTGACGGGGGACCCCCATCTGTTGAACAAAATCGGCCATAATACCCGCCACAGACTTGTCCCCTTTGCGCAGGACGCCGCCTGAAAATACCAGCTTCGCCCCGGGCATCAGACGGTACAGCCGGACTCCCTCTGCCATGCAGTAGACCGTCTCCTCGGTAACGCTGCTGGTCACCGGAAATGCAGGATTTTCCTCGCCGTATCCGCTGAGAACCACAATCCTATCCATCTTCGGCGATGCCGGCGGCACGAGCATCGGCGGGAATTGTCTTTCCAGTTTTAAAATAAGGAGTTCGGAGAGTGGCGTGAAAATAAAAACAAGAAATAAAACCGCGCCTGAAATCAACAACCTGTGTCCCAGACGAGAGTGTTTCCGCATGAAATGGAGCAAGATGCCGGCGATCAGGAGAACAACCACGATTCCCACGGGAGAGAGAACTTCAGACAATAGCGTTGGATTCAGCATCCGGAGATTTTAGGGCAATGGTACCGGCAAAACCAGGGATAATCTCGGCTCGCTCACACGGCTGCCGCGTTTGGATCAGGGACCGCCTGTGCCGGGCCCATCGTGTTTATAAAATGTGTAAAATCTCCTCTTGAAGGTGTCGATCAGGCGATATCCTGCGGGATCAGCCACCATGGCAGGATGACAGGGTCAGTCCTGGGACAGGTGAGCTGACGCGTCACAGCCACTTGAATCCGCTGCCTGCTGTGCCGGCGACGCGTCACCGGCAGGATGGCTTCCCCGGCTTTACAGAGGAAAGATATGACGAACCGTTGGCTGGCAATCCCCAGGGCAAATCCTGATGCGAGAATTCGCCTGCTGTGTTTTCCATGCGCGGGCAGGGGGGCTTCTCTTTACCGCACATGGTCCGGTCTCCTGGGCAACGATGTGGAGGTCTGTGCGATACAGCTGCCCGGGCGCGAAAATCGGATGGATGAGCCCCCTTACACCCGTTTTCAGGATCTGGTATCCACCCTCGTTCAGGTTCTCCGGCCCTATCTCGATCGGGAGTACGCTATTTTCGGGCACAGCCTGGGGGCGCTGATCGGCTTTGAGGTGGCGCGCCTTTTGCGTGAAACCGGAGGGCCCGCCCCGATCCACATGTTTGCCTCCGCCCAGCATGCCCCTCAGATACCCGATCCCCTGCCGCCGATCGGCATGTTGCCCGACGCTGCGTTCCTGGCCGCTGTGCAGCAGCGCTATGACGGCATTCCTCACGAGGTTCTCGAGGAACCCGAGGTCGTGAGCCTCCTGCTGCCGATGCTGCGGGCGGATTTCAGGGTCCTCGAAGACTACGTGTATCACCCCGGACAGCCTCTTGCCTGTGGTATCACGGCGCTTGGAGGGCTCGGGGACTTGGTGACGAGTCGCGAGCAGTTATCCGCCTGGAGTCTGCAGACACAGGGGAGCTTCCGATTCCGGATGTACCCGGGCGAACATTTTTTTATCCAAAGCGCGGAAAAGGAAGTGCTGCAGAGCGTATCGAGCGAACTTGCCGCAGCGACCGGAACCGGCTCCGGAGCCGGTCAATGACCTCCGGCCTCGGCAGAAGATCGCGGGCAGAACTGCAAACAGGAACTTGGGTAATACATTCCCGAAACGGGTCCGGCTCTCCCCTCCCTGTCACGCCGGGTGCATTCGGTCGGCAGGCCAGGCCACAGCAGATCCTGAAGGGCCGTCATCCCCGGCCGGCCGTCGTAAAGTCGGCATGGCCCGATGGCTGCGCACCCGGGCAATCATAACTGCGACAAGCCCATCCCGTGCACGCCGACGTCAGAGAAAGTCAATTCCCTTGGTGAGATCAAGGCTTGAACAACCGGAAAGCAGTACGTCCAGCAGATCCAGCACGAATGGATGGTCGTCGTGCATCAGCAGGATGTCCCTTTCCCTGATTCCGGCACAGGCACTCTGTGCAGCCTGCCTCGCCTGCTCGACCGTGCGGCACTGCCAATCGCCGGAGTCCAGCGACCAGTGTATGGTCCGAAGTCCCAAAAGCCGTGGGGCGATCAGGGTCGTCGGGGAAAGGCGCCCGAGGGGCGCGCGGAACAGGCGGGGGCGGATCCCGACAGCGTTTTCGACCAACCGCTGGCACCTGAGGATGTCCTGGTAATACGCGACAAACCAGGGTTGTGAGCCATTGGAGTGAACAAAACTGTGGTTGCCGATAGAGTGTCCCTCTTCATGGATCATCCTGAGAACGCCTGATGCACCGCCGATGCGCCTCCCGACCACGAAGAACACCGCCTTTGCCTGCCTGACGCGCAGACGCTCCAGCACGGCAGGGGTGACCTTTTCATCCGGACCGTCATCGAAGGTCAGCAATACGGAGTTGCCGGCCTCGGGCTTCAGGTCGCGCACCAGCAGGCTGCGCGGTATCAGCTCTTTTATCCTGTTTTTGAAGTTCCGCACTTTCACAGGCAGTGCTCCCGGCAAGGCTGAGCGTGCGGCGGGGGAAGCGCCGGTCAGACCATGTGCTTCACTGGCTGCGGGGAGTCCGGTCCCAAGATGAGACAGGGGTCGCCAGCAGTCCTCTAAAAGAAATGCCCACAAGCGTGGCTATGACCAGCGGCGCCCGAAGCAACAGCAGAAGCCGGCGAGCGGCCAGATCCTCCATGAAAACCGGTGTGAGAAAATAGCCGGATTGAATGGCTGCGGCCGCGATCGCATTCGTCAGCAGAAATCTCGAAAAGTAGCCGGGCAGCAATGTGGCGGCGACAGCACAGAGCGCAACGCTCAACCCCATCTCCGCCATGATCAACGGGCGGCTTAGAACCATGAGGGACCACCCGCCGTCAAGCAGCGCAAAATCGCGTTTCCTGATGCCCTCGAGAATCATGCGCATTGCCATTTTTTTCCCCAGGCTGAGATTTCCTTTCGCCCAGCGCCTGCGCTGCGTCGTCAACTGCTCCATATCGACCGGGAAAACCGTCCGAACGAGAGTCTCCCAAAGGTAAACCACAGGAACACGTTTTCGAATCAGGGCGATGGAATACTCGGAATCCTCGACAATCGAGCAAGGGTTCCATGGAACGCGCTGCAGCACCGACTTGGTCAAGACCATGCCTGTACCGCGCAGGAAAATGGGGAGACCCAATTTGGACTTCGGGTAGTAAAACAGTCGACTTTCGATCCGGTTGCCGATGGCGAGAATGTAGCTTACCGCACTTGCATCAGCGTTGGCAGGGCCGTAGCTGGATTGCAGCACCTCGGCCCCTTGGGCCAGGTGGGTATTAAAAACGGCCAGCGCATTAGCGTCGAGCGTGCAGTCGGCGTCAAGGATCACATACGCACTGAAGTGTTCCACAGCGGGCTGTTCGAACGCCCATTCCAGGGCACATCCTTTTCCTGTGCGCACGTTATCCGATCGTATCATGACCGTCGCACCGGCCGCTCGCGCCCGTGCGGCGGTGCTGTCCGAGCAATTGTCGGCAACAACAAAAACCTCGAACATGTAAGGGGGATATCTGGACTGCCGGCACGATGCGACGGCATTTTCGATCAACGTCTCTTCGTTATGCGCGGGAATAATGATCGCGAACTTATGTTGCTGCGGCAGCTCCTGTAACGAACGTTTCCTCGAAAACAATGCCACCAAAGCCAGGAGCAGATGATAACAAGCTATCAGCAACGCAGGAACGAGAAACAGTATCGCCAGCAAATGAACCAATACGTCGAACATGCTACCCCAAGGAAATGAGCAAGGTCTCCTTACCTCGCGATTCGACGCTTTCGCGCCCAAGGGGTGAGTGGCGCGGTTGCCGCCGCGGCTCGCTGTTTATCCAAGGCCTGAACTACGGCTGGGACGCAGTGTTCCCCACCATTCGATCAAGCCCTTCCAGAATGCAAATCCAATTTGCCAGGTTGCATCTGATTATAACCTATTTCCCAATGCTTTTAAAGCAAAAGAGTTGCTCCGGTCGATAAGGATGCTGCCGGTTCCTGCAAAAGGGGAACGTAGCGGCAGACAGGACAGGGTGCGTGCTTTTCCTGGGGTTGATGCAAACACTGGCGGTCTTGGGCGGCATCTTTGCCGCCATCCTGACGTTGATCTTCCGTCGTTTCGGCCCCGCGTCCTGGCTTCTGTCCGTCTTCCTGCTGGTGGGGGCATCGGCAGCCGGATCTTTGGGTTGTGCCACCTTTTTCACCGGCTGGTCGCCTGCATCCGCTGCGCGGCTCGCGTTTTCGATGCTGATCGCGGCGGCTCCCGTGGGATTGATGGTCAGTTACACGATAGACCGGGAGGACTACCTCAAGTACCTCCGGGAGCGACGCTACTCCACGGGTTTCATTCTGGTAGCGTCAATATTGCTTATCGTCTCGCTTTACCGCCTCGTGAGTCCCGTCCCGGCCGCTCTGAAGCTGCCGGTCGGCCATATGATGCTCGGACCCGGGGGCGCCCCCGCCGCCATGTTCCTGCTTCTGGTTTCAGTGATCGTGCTCGCCAATCTCGAGCAGACCATCCGGAGCGCGCAGGAGCATATCCGATGGGAAATCAAGTTCCTCCTGCTCGGCCTCGCCGCCACCTTCGGGGCGATCTTGTACGTGAGTTCCAGGGTGCTCCTGTATTCGCCTCGCCACGGGATACTCCCACTGATCGCCCTGCAACTGTTCCCGATCCTCTTCCTGTTTGCATGCTTCCTGATATTGGTGTCGTGGCACAGAAGCTCCGGCCACAGCCAGGTGGTGGTCTCGCACCGAGCCATATACAGCTCCATCACGCTGTTCGGCGTGGGCATATATCTGATTGCATCGGGCCTGGCCGCAAGCTGGGCCAGCCGCTGGGGGACGCTCTTTTTCCCGGCCGAGGCGCTGGTTTTCCTCCTGGCGGTCATCGCACTTGCCGTCTGTCTGCTCTGGGCCGATTTCCGGCACCGCATCAAGCTGTGGATCCGCCGTAACCTGCTGGCGGGCACTTATGATTATCGGCTCTATTGGCTCGAGGCGACAGAGCGGGTCCGATTCATTGATCGCCTGGAGGACGGCACCGCCGCATTGCTGGGCATCGTGCAGCATTCCCTGGGAGCGATCGACGTCAGCCTCTGGATGCGCCTCCGGCAGCCGAACCGCCTCAAGCTTCTGGATGCGCGCGGCACCATTGCCGGTGCGCTGCCGCAGGAATGGGAGGGCCTGGTCGAGCGCCTGTTGAACGTCGAGGAGATCATCGCCATCTGCGATATCGTATCTGCGGGCGACTCGGGCGCGATCACCGATTTTGCAGCACGCACCCACGCTTCCCTGCTGGTCCCGTTGCAGTCAAGCGGCCGGTTGGTCGGCCTCCTTACCGTCGGCCCCGATCGCAGCGGCACCGCGTACAGTTGGGGCGCTCGCGAGTTCCTGGGCGTTCTCGGCAAACACGGTGCCGCTGAATTGCACAAAGCCGACCTGCTTTCCACCCTGGTCAAGGCCAAGGAGACGGAGGCCTTCCGTACCTTCTCCACTTTCCTGCTTCACGACCTGAAGAACTTCGCCTCCACCCTGTCTCTTATCGCAAAGAACGCATCCCGCCACCAGAACAACCCGGATTTCCAGCGCGATGCCTTCCGGTCGGTTTTCGAAATCGCAGACCGAATGAAGAACCTCTGCAACAGCCTGCGCACTTTCTCGACCTCGATGGCTACCCACAGGAAAATGCACGATTTATGTCAGATCATACGCTCAATTGCCGATAGTTACTCTGTGGACCTGGGCCGCCGCCTGATTCTCGATCTGGGCGAGGTGCCGCCGGTGTGGGTCGATGGCGAAGAAATAAGGCGCGTGGTTCAGAACCTGATACTCAACGCCCGTGAGGCGATATCGCCGGAAGGCTCCATAATATTGCGGACACGAATTTGCGGCGGCATGGTGGAGCTCTCGGTGGAAGACAACGGACGGGGCATGACCCCTGAGTTTGTGGAGCGAGAGCTGTTTCTGCCCTTTCACACGACCAAGAGTGACGGTTTGGGAATCGGGCTCTTCCAAACCAAGAAGATCGTGGAAGCCCACAACGGCGCCATCAAGGTGGAAAGCGCGCAGGGAAAAGGGACCATCGTGCACGTGCTGTTCCCGGTCGCGCAGTCGGCGCCCGCACAGGGTGAAATCGGGCAGCAGCCGGCTTCCTGAGGCGGATATCCGGGCAGGCGCATCAGGCCGCGGCACGTAAAGCCCGGGCGTGGCCAACGCAGACCGCTTGCCGTCGCGCTCCGCAGTTTGACCAACCCGGCTTTTTGACTGGATACTTTTGAGGATATGTCAGACGAGATCATTCAGAAGGAAGAACACACGCTCCTGCCCAGACTGCTGGTTGTAGACGACGACGAGCAGATATTGAAGCAACTTCAGTGGGCGCTCTCGGACGAGTATGAGGTCTTTTCGGCGGTCGACGCCGAGACCGCGCTGCGCATTTTCAAATCCGAGGGAATCCGTGTCGTGCTGCTGGACCTCGGTCTCCCGCCGCAGCCGCGGGAAGCCACTCAGGGGCTTATGGTGCTTGAAGATTTCATCGCACATGACCCTCTTGTCAAAGTGATCATTGTCTCGGGCAACTCCGAGCGCAAGAACGCGCTGCTCGCCATCGAGAAGGGCGCCCATGACATCTTTCCCAAGCCCGTGGAGGTTGACGAGCTCAAGGTTGTCCTGAGCCGCGTGTTCAAACGCGTGCAGTTGGAAAGCGAGAACCTCGAAGAACGGCATCTGGCCCATCAGGTTTCCATCGAGCAGATCATCGGATCCAGTCCGGTAATGCTTCCGGTCTTCGCCACGGTTCGCAAGGTGAGTGCGACGGATGTGCCGGTATTGATACTGGGCGAGAGCGGAACGGGCAAGGAACTGATCGCGAACGCGATCCACGGTCTGGGCGTCAGGAAACAAGGCCCGTTTGTCACCATCAACTGCGGAGCGATACCCGAGACACTGCTTGAAAGCGAGCTTTTCGGGCACGAAAAGGGGACTTTCACGGGAGCCACTTCCCAGCGGCGAGGCAAGCTGGAGTACGCCAATGGCGGCACGCTGTTCCTCGACGAAATCGGGGACCTGGCGCATGAACTGCAGGTCAAGATCCTGCGCTTCCTGCAGGAAAAGGTGATCGAACGCGTCGGGGGTCGCGAGCTGATCCCTGTCAACGCCCGCGTGGTTGCAGCGACCAACCGGGATCTCGAGGCTGAGGTCAAAGCCGGCCGGTTCCGGGAGGATCTGTATTTTCGCCTGTCGGTCGTCCGTATCACTCTGCCGCCGCTGCGGGATCGTGGCGACGACGTTATCGAGCTCGCCGGCCACATCATGGAGTCCTGCTGCCGGGAATTACGGAAGCCGCCGTTGCGTTTTTCAAAGACTGCCCTCGACGCCATGCGGCAGCACTCGTGGCCGGGGAACGTCCGCGAATTGCAGAACCGGGTGCAGCGGGCCGTCGTGCTCTCGGACGGACGGGTGATTGGCCCCGCAGAGCTGGAGCTGGAAGGCCGCACGGATGCCGGCGAAAGCACGCAGACAACGTTGAAGGAAGCAAGGCAGGTACTCGTGCGGGATGTCATCACGAAGGCCCTCCAGGACAATAGCGGCAATATCTCCAAGACCGCGCGGGCGCTCGGTATCAGCCGGCCTACCCTATATCAGCTCATGGAGCGCCACAACCTGCGATAGCGGCCTGGTCGGGCGCACCGTGAAGTGCGGCACTGCTATGAACCATAAGACAACCACAATAGCACTGCTCATCCTCGCGGCCTGTTTCGCGCTTCTGTATCGACAGGTCTTCGTCGATCTCGTGCACGACTGGTCTCGCGACGACAACTATTCCCACGGTTTCCTGATCGTGCCGATTGCGGCGTATCTGGCCTATGAACGCCGCGCGCGGTTCGCCGCCACGGAGCGCAGGCCGAGCCGTGTGGGACTGATCTTGGTGCTCGGCAGTTTGCTCCTGCTGTGCATCGGCGTGCTCGGAGCAGAGTATTTTACGACCCGCATATCGATGCTGGGGATCATCGCCGGATCCGTGGTTTTCCTTTTCGGCTGGCGTCACCTGCGCATCATGCTCTTCCCCGTCGCCTTCCTGATCCTCATGATTCCCATTCCGGCAATCATCTTCAACCAGGTTGCCTTGCCTCTGCAATCGCTCGCCTCGCGGTTCGCCGAGGTTGCGCTGGCAGCCTGCCAAGTGCCGGTTTTCCGCGAGGGCAACGTCATCAACCTGGCGAGCACCAGCATCGAGGTCGCCGAGGCCTGTAGCGGCATCCGTTCGCTTGTGGCGTTGCTCACACTGGGAATCGTGTACGGCTATTTTGTCGAAGTGCGGCCATGGCTGCGAATCGTGCTGGCGCTGGCCACCATCCCGGTCGCCATTGCGGCTAACGCTTTTCGGGTCGCAGGGACGGGTCTGGCCGCGCACTGGTATGGCCCCGGCGCGGCGCGCGGGTTCCTGCACACGTTTTCGGGATGGCTGGTGTTCCTTGCGGCCCTGGTCATGCTCGTCGCGCTGCACCGGATCCTGCTCATGTTTCATCGGGCCGGGCAGGTTCCGGCAACGGGGCGGCGCGCCGGTTGAGAATGTGCGGAGATGATAGATCCATGTTGATCCGAATCGCCATTCTGTGCTCCTTGCTGATCGCCGCCGCGGCCATTGTCGCCCGCGCCCATCGGCCTCAGCCGCTGCCGCCCCGCCCGGCGCTCGCCTCCCTGCCCATGACCATGGGCAGCTGGATTGGCCGGGATGCCGGCGAGTTGAGCGATCAGATCGTCTCGGCCCTGGGGGTCGATGATTACACCAGCCGGTTTTATAGCGGCCCGGACGGCAACACGCTGAGCCTCTATGTCGGATTCTACGGCGCCCAGCGTCAGGGAGCTTCCATTCACTCTCCGCTGAACTGCCTGCCGGGTGCGGGATGGCAGCCGGTCCGACACGAATTCCTCAAAATACCGGTCGGCGACTCCGCCATCCAGGTCAATCGGATCGTGATTCTCAAGGGGCGCGCCAGGCAGGTTGTGCTTTACTGGTACCAGAGCCACGCACGCGTGACCGCAAGCGAGTACCGGGCGAAGATGTACTCCGTACTTGACGCGCTGCGCACAGGCAGGACGGACGGCGCCCTGGTGCGCGTCATCAGTCCCGCGGCAGCGCCGGATCAGGCGGCGGAAGAGGCCGCCGCCCAAAGGGCTGCGACATTCGTGCAGCTATTGTACCCCCTGCTGGGCGCTTATATCCCGGAATGATGAAAGGTCATCGTGCGCGCTGAATACGTCAGTCCAATTCGGCGATTGCCAGCCGGTCAGAGGAGCCAGTACCTGTCGGAACGCCCGGGCCGCGGGGATTGCAGAACCGGACGGGTTGCGTCACGACATTCCGGGTAACACATCATACACAGGATGCCGGGAGGAATCCATGCAAGCATGCAGACCGCGCCACCTCATCTGCGCTCTATGGATCGGATGGATGCTGTGCAGCACGGGCTGTTCCAAAGATCCCCAGAAATACATCGACAACGGCAGGGCTTACATGGCACGGGGAAAGTATTCGGAAGCCATCATCGAGTTCCGAAACGCGGTCAAATTGGCCCCGAACATCCAGGATTCCCACTACTTGCTGTCCCTCGGCTACTTGAGCACGGGCCAGTTCGGAGAGGCCTACCAGTCCCTGCTCAGGACCGTGCAACTGGATCCCCAGAAGTTGCAGGCGCAGATGTATCTCGCCAATATCCTGCTGATGGACCGAAAATTCGAGGAAGCCCGCGTCAAGGCCGAGCTGATTCTTAAGCGCGAGCCAAACAACGTCCAGGCCCGGATCCTGCTCGGCAATACGTTCGCTCACCTGATTCACCTCGACAACTCGATCGGCGAGATGAACCGCGGGTTCAGGCACGAGCCGCGTCTGCTTCCGGCCTACATCAACCTGTCCGATGCCGGAGATGCCGACCGTCAAGTGTCGGCAGCCGAGGATGCCTACAGGAAGGCGGCCGCAACCGATCCGAAAGCCCTGGAGCCGAAGCTTGCCCTGGCCAATTTCTGCCTTTCTCAGCAGAGGAATGAGGAGGCCGGGCAGCATCTTCAAGAAGCCCTTGCCGCGGATCCGAAATCATACGATGCCATCAGCGCACTGGCCTACTTCTACCTGAAAAACCTGAGGCTGGATGAAGCGGAGCAGGCGTACGGCCGGCTTTGCGAGACGTTTCCGGAGGATGTCCGAGCCAGAGTCGTGCTGGCGGATTTTCTTGCCACGACCGGTCAGATCGACCGTGCGATCGCAGCCTATCGCGAGCTCACCAAGATGGAGGGATCCGGCCTGCTGCCGCGCAAGCGGCTTGCAGACATCCACATCCTACGACAGGAATTTGAGGACGCCGATCGGCTGGCGGGGGAAATTCTGGCAATCGACGCCCGGGACGCGGATGCGCGCTTGATCCAGGGCAGGATCCTGCTGGCGCAGAAGAAAGTCTCCGACGCAGTCATAAGCCTGCAGGCCGCCGTCAAAGGGAAGCCGGCTTCCGCGCGAGCTCACTATTTTCTTGGCGTGGCGTATCTGCAGGCTGGCGACCCGCAGCCGGCAGAGAAAGAACTCAACCTGGCCCTGAAACTCGATCCGGCTCTCTGGCAAGCGTCTTTGTCATTGGCAGAAGGTAGACTGAATGCGGGGGAAGCCCGGGAGGCCCTTGTGTTTGCCAGACAGGCGCTGGACATCAATCCCAGGGCCTCTGCGGCGCATCTCACGCTCGGCAGCGCACTGGCGAATCTCAAGGACTACACCAATGCAGCAGCGGAACTCGCAGAGTATGCCGAAGAACATCCTGGCGATGCCGTCGGACACTACCGCCTTGGCAGGGTGTTCCTGGCGCAGGACAAGGCCCAGCAGGCCGAGATCCAATTCGAGGCTGCGCTGCAGGCCAATCCGCGATATCTCGATCCTCTATCGGCTCTAGCCGGTCTCTACCTCCGCCAGAAAGATCCCCAGAAAGCCCTCCGGAGAATCAGCCGCGCCATCGAACAAAACCCTGATCAGGCACGCCTTCACGAAATACTCGGCCAGACTTATCTGGCGTTGAAGGACCTGCCGAAGGCAGAGGAAGCGTACTTGAAAGCCTTGACGGCAAATCCCGAAAGCGCAGGCCAGTATCAGGCACTGGCCGACTTCTATGCTGCGACCGGCAGGCAGGAAAAAAGCATCGAGGTGCTGACCGCCCTGCTGAAAAAGGAACCGCGCAATTCCCAGCTCCGTGACCGGCTGGTTGACACATACTTGAGCCAGAGAGCCTATCCGCAAGCTGCCGCGCTGGCTGCCGAGGCTCTGCAGGCTGATCCGAAAGATGCCGAGGCCCTGGTGCGCAAAGGCAGAGTCCTGCTCGCCCAGAAGAGGATTGACGAGGCCATTGCGGATTTCCGGGCTGCTGCGAATATAAATCCGGGTTCCCCGGTGGCGCACTATTATCTTGGCGTGGGATATGCTCAGTCGGGTAGTCAGGAAGCAGCCGAAAAGGAATGGATCATGGCGGCGCGCAACCCCGGGCAGCTGTATCAGCCATGCCTGGCGTTGGCCCAGCTGAAACTCGATGCCGGCGATGCCGACGCGGCAATCCAATATGCCCGCCAGGCCCTGGCGATTGCCCCGGCTGCGGATGAGGCCCATCAGATTCTGGGAAAGGCGTACCTGCGGAAACGCCTCGTCGGCAACGCGATCCCAGAATTCGAACGCTACGTCGAACGCAATCCGGGCGATCCCCGCGGCCTGCTGGACCTGGGAGCCGCGTTCCTTGCCCAGGGCAATTTCGCCGCGGCCGAGTCCAGGCTCGAGGCGGCACATAAGGCGGATCCAGAGAGCTTCGATGCTCTCGCCGGACTGATCGATCTGTACATCATTCAGAAGACGCCCGCCAAGGCGCTGCAGCGTCTCAACCAACTGATCGCACGGCAGCCGGATCAGCCCCGTCTCTATGAATTGCTCGGCCGCGTGTACGCAAGCCAGAGGGACTACCCGAAAGCCGAGGCGGCGTTCCGCAAGGTTCTTACTCTCGACCACAACAGTATCGTGGCCTATGGGTTGCTGGGCAATCTCTTCATCGTGCAGAACGCAGTCGGAAAGGCAATCACGGAGTACGAGAACATACTTAAGATCAATCCGAAATCCATCCAGGCCCATACTCTCCTGGCCGGAATCTACCAGTCGCAAAACAACATCCCAAAGGCTATGGAGTACTATCGCGAGGCTCTGAAGATCGATCCGCTATTCCCGGTGGCCGCCAACAACCTGGCATGGCAATTGAGCGAAACCGGCGGAGATCTGGAGGAGGCGTTGCGCCTCGCCAAAATCGCGAAGGAAAAGCTGCCCGACTCGGCCAATGTCACCGATACCCTGGCATGGATCTACTACCGCCGGGCCGCTTTCCGCACTGCCATTGATTTGCTGGAGGAGTGCATAGACAAGGAGCCGAAAAATCCCACTTTCCAATATCACTTGGGGATGAGCTATCTCAAATATGGCGACAGAGCGGGCGCCAGGACCCATTTGGAGGAAGCGCTCAGGCTCCAGCCAAACTTCCCCGGCGCCAACGAAGCCATGGCCGCTCTGCGGAGGATGTGAAGCTGCGCTGCGTGGGGGCATCGCAGGGCCGTCAGTTATGTACGTGCGGGCTGAGAGGCCTGAACATTCCGGCCAGGAAACCGATCCCGAGCCCGGAATGGATGGCGAACAGGATCGCGGGGAGTAGCGGCAGATAACGCCATCCGTGCCTTGCCGCGATCGCCACGGCTGCGACGCCGACCACAATCGCGTAGAGAAGCGCCGCGGCGGCAAACAGATGGCACGCTGCCCCGGAAAATATCCCCAGGAGGCCGAGCGCCGGCAGTACCGTCACAAAAAGCACCGGAATCAGGGTGCCGAGGGAGAGGGTCTCAGGGTGCTTTCTCACAAGCCGGAATCGACCCGTGCCGTAGCGGATCATCTGCCGGTAGAGGTCCTTCAGCGAGGCGCGGGGATAATAGTACACGGCCACTTTCATGGAGAGGTAGGACCTGAATCCGGCCCGGGAACAGCGGTAGTTGAACTCGACATCCTCGCAGGCGTCAAAGTCGGTGTCGAAATAGCCCACCCGGTCGAACACCTCCTTTCGATAGGTTGCTCCCGAACTCGTGGGGTCGACGTAGGATTCCTGGGCTGTATAGATGGTCGAGTCAAGACCATGGCCGATGACGGATTTGCGGGCGAGAGAGACCGCCGACTGAAAAGACGTGTTCTCGGGGGTATCCAGGAATTGCGGCCTGCTCAGAATCGAAACCTTCCGCGCCTCCAGCAGCCGCGCGGTGTTGGCAAATATCTGATCGTTGTCGATCCAGACGTGGCCATCGACATAGATGACAATTTCGCCGCTGGCCATCTTGGCACCAAGCGTGCGGGCGCCGGATGACAGGCCGAGGGGATTGAGAAACGGCCTGACTCGATCCTCACGGCGTGCGACCTGCTCGACCACTTCCAAAGTCCGATCCCTGGAGTCGGCTATGCCTACCAGGATCTCCACTTTGTCCTTCGGATAGTCCTGATTGAGGAGGAACTCGAGAGTCCGAGCGATATATCTCTCTTCATTGCGTACAGGTACGACAACCGTAAGCCTCGGGTATGGATCAGGCATCACCGCTCCCAACAAGTCTCAACTGAATCCCGCGCTTCTGCCTGTCATCTGCATGGCAGCGCGCTTCCCATCCTCAATATAATCGGCCGGCAGAGCCTTTTTCATGACGCTCTCTTCAGGATAACGGCGCATGTCCCGGCGCGCGATCCGCTGGTGCCGTGCGGCCGTCAACCGATTGCCACCCAATCTTTTAGGACCTATTCCACCACTCCCTCCCGGGACATGAAATCGGCCGATTCTGTGACAGGTGGCACACGAATGCGGGACGCATCTTCCGATAATGAATGTGCAGGAGGTACTTCCCTGCACGGCGGCGTCGGACTCCCTTGTCCGCCTGAATTGTGCGACCGGCTGAATGGAGAGGAAAATGATTCGTTGGCGACAGATTCGTCGTTCCTCCCCCCAGGTAGCGATTGCAGTGTTGCTTTTTCTTGTGTACAGCGTGCCTGTGTTTGCCGCAGATGTGACGCTTTCCTGGGATCCCAACAGCGAATCGGACCTCGCCGGCTACATGCTCTACTACGGGACGGCGTCCGGCGTTTACGGGACGCCGATTACCTTGGGGATTCAGACGACCTTCACTATTACAGACCTTCCTCCCGGCACGTACTATTTCGCACTCACAGCGTTCAACACGCGCGGATTGGAAAGCGGTTTTTCCAACGAGGTCAGCGCCACGATTTCTTCCCAGCCCACGACAGGCAAATGCGATATCAACGGCGACAGCCTGGTGAATGTTCTCGACCTGCAGGCGGTCATCAATGCGATTTTGGGGACTCAGCTGATTGCGGGGAAAGGTGACCTGAACGGCGACGGCAGGGTCGACGTGCTTGATCTGCAAGTTCTTGGAAATGTGATTCTTGGCTTACGGAGTTGCCCGACATGACGATCGCCCCTGCTGCACGAGCACTGCGGAAAAACTACTTTGACCTTTGCCACGCCAGAATCCCCTCCGCGGCCGCAGCAGTGATGATGGTGCTGATGGCGCTGTTGTGGCTCACCCCTCACGCTGCTGCGCAGGCCGTCAGCGTGGGATCGGCGTCCGGGCAGGCCGGCACGACCGTGGATTTGAGCATCAACTTCGCTGCGGGAACGACCGGCATCGCCACGTTGCAGTTCGACCTAGCATTTTCCTCCTCGCTTACTCTCGTATCCACAACAGCCGGCACAGCCGCCACGAGCGCGGGCAAAAGCGCCACGGGCAGTGCAATCCCCGGGGGGGTCCGTGTTCTCCTCTTTGGTTTGAACCAGAACCTGATCGGATCGGGCGAATTGGCGATCATCCGGTTCAACATCGTCACGGGCACACCCCCGGGTAGCATACCTGTGGGCATCAGCAACATTGTGGCTTCCGACGCCCTGGGTGCGAATGTCACCACCTCCGGCACCGGCGGCAGTATTACAGTCGCCGGGCAGAGTGACACCATACCCCCCGTGATTTCAGGAGTCGCCAACATCAGCATCACAACATCGTCCGCCACAATCGTCTGGACCACCAATGAAGCCGCAGACTCCCAGATCGAATATGGAACCACGATTGCTTATGGCAACTCGACGGCACTGGACTCCGGCCTGGTCCTCTCTCATTCGCAGGCCCTGACCGGGCTTGCCGCAGGCACGACCTATCATTACCGTGTCAAGTCGCGAGACGCAGCCGGAAACCTAGCCACCGCAGGCGACTATACATTCTCGACACGCGCGGCTACAGACACGACTGCGCCGACATTTCTATTGGTGTCGACGTCAGGCATCACAAACACGGAAGCGACGGTTTTGTGGTCAACCGACGAAGCCTCCGACTCCCAGGTCGAGTATGGGCCCACGGCCGCCTATGGAAGCTCAACCGCCCTCAACCTCAGCCTGGTCACGTCGCATTCTCAGGTGTTGAACGGGTTGCAGGCGAATACCACGTACCATTTTCGCGTCAGGTCCAGAGATGCCGCCGGCAACCTGGCCATCTCGCCCGACTTCACTTTTGTCACGCAAAATACGACAGACACCCTTCCTCCCGTAATCGAAGGGGTCACGGCAACCAACATCACCCATTCGAGCGCCGTCATTCACTGGACCACCAGTGAAGCCGCCGATTCCCAGGTTGAGTACGGGCTCAGCAGCTCGTACGGCACCAGCACAGCACGCGATTTCACCCTGGTCGGCAGCCACACCGCAGCCCTCAGCGGGCTGACCGCCGAAACCCTGTATCATTTCCGTGTGCTCTCAAGGGATGCGGCGGGGAACCTGGCCGCGTCCAGCGACTTTGCATTCACCACCCTGACGGGCAGCGACTCAAATCCGCCCGTGATATCCGGTATCGCCAGCAGCAACGTGACCAGCAATTCGGCCAGAATCACCTGGACCACCGACGAGCCTGCGGATGCCCAGGTGGAATATGGCACCACCATGTTTTACGGTGCGGCCACCGTCTTGAATTCGAGCCTGACGACCTCCCACGCGCAGACGCTTACGGGGCTCACTGCCAAGGTGACCTATCATTACCGCGTCAAGTCCCGCGACGGCTCCGGCAATCTGGCAGTCTCGGACGACCGCATATTCACGACCGCGGACACTCCCGGCGATATTAATCCTGTGAATACGCTTTTCTACCCGAGGCTGCTGGCAGCTCCCGCAACGGAGCCGGGATCGCCGAACGAGGAATTCATCGGTTTCGGCATCACCAATCTCGACAACACAGCGGCGAGGTTGCGGTTCACTGCCTACAACACGGCGGGAACCGAAGCGGCGGGACCTGGAATCACCAACCCGGTAGTCCGCGATCTCCTCCCCGGTGAACAGGTGCCGCTCGTCGACAATCAAATCTTTGGCAGCGGGTTCTACGGTCCTGGCTCGGTCGGATGGGTGAAAATCGAAAGTACGGTCGGCCGGGTGGCCGGTTTCTTCATGATGTTCAACGCCGTGCTCACCGAACTCGACGGCGCCACCGTGAGCTCAAACCCGTCCAGTTCCTTCATCTACCCCGAGATTGATGCTCACGGATTTACCAAGGTCAGTGTAGCCAATCCCAATCCCGATCCCGCGACATTGACGCTGGATTTGATCGGATCCGACGGCAGCACGCAGTCCTCGGCAGTCCGCAACGTGCCGTCGAACGGATCCCTGGCAACGGATCTCAGCGATCTGTTTCCCGGATCCCTGATCACAGGCGACAGCTATGTCCGGGTAACCTCGAACCTTGGAGTGCTGCCGTTCGAGCTGATCGGCAAGCCAGCCCAGTATGTGGCGAGCCTCAACGGCCAGGATGCCGGCCAGGGCGCTTCGACCCTGTATTGTCCGCAATACGTGCTCGGCGAAGCATGGCATACGGCCATATCGGTGGTAAACCTGGACAACAGTCCCGGCACCGTCACTTTCCGTTTCATCCGCGATGATGCTTCGCAGACGGGAGCCACCAAGATCGTGCCGATCGGCCCATACGGCAAGATTTACGTCGACGACGCTGCATTCTTCCAATCGTTTATTGTTGCCCCGGGCGGAGCCCTCAGACAAGGCTACGTCCAAATCAGCGGGGACGTCCTGTTGACCGGCAGCGTTGTGTTCGGGGATCCGGATCGAACCGCTTTTGCATCTGCGCTGCCACTGGTATCTACCCTCGACCAGTCCTTCATCTTCAGTCATCTGGCGTCCAACGCACAATATTTCACCGGCGTCGCCATGCTCAATCCCGGCTTGTTTGACGCAGTGGTGGATGTTGAGGTCTATCAAGCCGACGGAACCCTGGACAGGACGACGCGGGTGTTTGTGCCCCGCCAGCAGCGTGTTGCGCGTCTGCTTACCGATTTGTTCCCGGAACTCGAGGGACAGGAGCGCATTTCCGGCTATTTCAAGCTGACATCGACTCAGCCTCTGGCGACCTTTGCCCTTTTTGGGACTCGCAACCTGTCGGCCCTTTCAGCCATCCCGCCACAAACAGTGAAGTGACAAGCCGTGGCACCGATTCGGGTGCCGACGCGGCGACGGCTGATCCTGAACCTCCTCGGCCCGTGACAAATGTTCCCGTTGCCGCTCAGATCGGTGTCCGGGCTGCCCGATATCAGGATTGCGTTACCCGGGCCTAAACGCTATAATTTTTGGCGGAGGTTTCAGCAGGATTCTTGGAAACTGAGCCAGGTGGGGGCAAACTCCAATGAAGTGATTCATTGGAAGCACTTGCCAAGCCTGGGTCTTCATCCGGAACGGGGAACCGATTCCGTTTTGATTTACCCGGCTCCAATGAATCGCGGAAACGCCCGCCATCCGACCCCCCTCGCGGATGACTTCCCCTGATTGTCGCCGGAGCAAGCTGAAGGATTGACCGCATGTCAAAGGCTCGAATTGCATCCTTACTCGCCAGATCGTTTCTTTGCTACCTGCTCCTCCTGATACCCGCGGCTCCTGCCGGAGCAGCCATCGTCACCCTCGCCTGGAATTCCAACCCTGAAACGGATCTGCTCGGCTACAAGGTGTATTACGGAACTTCATCGGGCGTTTACGGCACGAATATCGATGTCGGCCTGCAAACCACCTATACGATCACCGGATTGCCCGCAGGAAACTACTATTTCGCAGTCACGGCCTATAACGCTGCTTATCTGGAAAGCAGCTACTCAAATGAAGTCTCGGCCGATCTCACTGCAGCCGCGCAAGGCACGCTTGTCTTTCCTCATCCTTACGCCGCCAATAATCTCAGCCCTGCCCTGGCTCCAGACGCCTTCCTGGGGGTTGCCGTCGCAAATCTGGATACCAGCGATGCGACCCTTTCTTTTACCGCATTCGGCATGGACGGCGGCAAAGTGAGCGGCACAAACTTCTCGAATCCGGGGCCTCTCATCTCGGAACAGAGGGGACATCAGATTTCCCAGATAGACTATGAGTTCTTTTTCCCGCAAGGGACCTCCGGAAGCCTCGGCCCGGTGGGGTGGATCGGGATGGAGTCCAGCATCGGCAAAGTTGCCGGGTTTTTCATGATTTTCGACAGCCGGATATCCGTCCTGGACGGTGCCATACCCATTACGGCTCCCATGACCTCCGCTATCCTGCCGGAAATCGAAGATCAGGGCTTCACACGGATCCAGGTGGTGAATCCCGCGCAGAGTGCGGGCACGGTACGGTTCGATCTCGTGGACTCCAGCGGCGCCGTCCGCGCATCGCAGAGCCTTGGCATCGCGCCGGGGGGCACCATTACGCCGGATCTTGCTTCAGGCCTGTTTCCCCAGGCCATTCCCGCCGCATCCGACTATGTCCGCGTAACTTCAGCTTCCGGGGTCCTGCCGCTCGAAATTCTCGGCAAGACCTCGCAATACATCGAGGTGCTTAACGCTCAAGATACAGCTCAGAGCGGCACTGCCCTTTATTGCCCCCAATATGCGGTGGGCGCCGGTTGGCGCTCGACCCTTTCCATCGTGAACCTCGATTCCACACCCGGCAACGTCACCTTGAGGCTTATCGGTGACGACGGCAGGCAAATCGGCAGTGCACTGGTCCAGCCGATCGCAGCAAACGGCAAGCTTTATGTGGATAATTCCACTTTTTCCCTACCCAATCCCCAAGGACTGATTCAAGGGTGGGTGGAAATCGTGAGCAGCGGGATTCGCATTAGCGGAAGCGTGGTATTCAGTGATGCCGCTCGCACGTCCTATGCTTCGGCCCTGCCGTTGACGTACACCCGGGAACGCTCTATGGTCTTCAGCCACATCGCCTCCAATGCGACCTACTACACGGGTATATCCATCCTCAATCCTGACAGCGTTTCTGCAGCCGTTACCATCGATGTCTACAACGAAAACGGAGAACTCAAGAGTTCTGCTCCCAGAACCGTTCCTGCCGGGGGCAGGGTGACCAAACTCCTGACTGAACTCTTCCCCTCGATGATCGGCCAGGACTGGTTTTCCGGATACGTGCTTGTAAGTGCGGACAGGGGAGTATCCGCCTTTGCCTTGTTCGGAACCCACCTGCTGACCGCACTGTCAGCCATTCCGCCCCAAATCGTCCGCTAGCCGCGATACAAATTGAGTATCGGTGACCGGTTTGCCAGCCGGACAAATCCGTTGTTACGCCGGGGATTCTTGATTTCAAACTATATGGGCGGGGATGGTGCCGAAGGGGGGACTCGAACCCCCACGAGCTTAAGCCCACTAGACCCTGAACCTAGCGCGTCTGCCAGTTCCGCCACTTCGGCACTGTCGGCTGCATATCTTATGGGGGCGAGACGGCCTTGTCAATGGCGTTGCCGGCCATCGTCGTTTTGCGGGAACCTGGCTATGCGGAACCAGGGGCTTTCAGGGCGACGGATCCAGACAGGAAAAATGCGCGTCCAACTCAGCGGGCTTCGGCGTCTCATCTCCTCGACATCGATGCCCAGGCTGCGGGCTCGTTCGAAGGCCGCCTGAGACCTGTCGGTCCGGCCACGGCCTGCCAGCGCGATCCCATAGAGAAACTGGAGAATTCCCTGCTCGGGATGAGCCTTCAACAGCTCCTCAACGAGTGCTGTCATGGCAGCCTCATCCCCTTGTAGATGACGCAGGATGCTCAGATTCAGACCGACCGTCAGATCCGTCCTGGCAAGATTGCGTGCCCCCACCAGATGCTGAACCGCAAGCGCATAGTCCCCCTGGCGCAGATAGGCAACACCGAGATTGTTGAGTGCCTCCAACGACCGGCTACGCGCCAGGAACGCGTTGTAGGCTTGAATGGCTTCCCCGGGGTTGTCCTGTAGAAGACTGCAGGTGCCCAGCATGAATTGCGTCTCGGCAAAATATTGCGCTTCTTTCAGCGCCGACTTGAGATATTGGCTGGCCTTCGTGCAATCGCCCGCCTGCAAGTAGTGAACCCCGATAAGATAGGACGCCTGCGGAAATTCGCGGAACATCTCGACGGCCTTGAGCAGCTGCTTCACGCGTTCAGCTTCATCGGCAATCCCAAGGCAGCCGATATAATAGGCATAGGTTTTGTTGGGAATGGCTCTCGTGCGCGCGCGAAAGTTCTCCCGCGAGACGCTGCCGGCGCCGCCGACAGCGGACAGGATTACCCAGGCAAGCTCGTTTTCGAGTTGGGGGAGGGCAGCTGCAGAGCCATTGGCCACGATCGGTCCGCTTAACTTCATCGATTTCAGATTGAGGATACGGAGTTCGAAGCGCAAACTCTCTTCGCTGCCGGTATAACTGCCGAACACGATGTGGTCCGCTGCCAGGCGCTGGGCCACCCGAATCATGCTGGCACGGCTCAGCACAGAGTTCGGCGGCAGATCCGAGGCCTCAATAAACCGGGTCCGCTCCTCCCAACTTGCGGTTTCAACGCCTGGCGACTGGCACTCTTCAGACAAGGCAATAGCCATCCCTTCCCCAATCCAGGACAACGTCCTGGACTTCGACAAATCCTCCGGCGGAAAAATGACGATCGTGGTATCCGCAGCTGCGGGCACGGCTGTGCCAATCAGGATCAGAAACAGCGCAAACAATTGCATTTGCATAGGATTAGATACCATGCGGGCAGTGCGGAGTTCAAAGCATTTCTGGTCGCCAGCAAAAGGCAGTGTCAGGTGTTGGTGAAGATATATCGGGACCCCGGTGCCGGTTTCAATCATCCGATGCGCGATGGGTTTGTTGGCCGGGGGACTTGCCATGAGGGTCGATGACGCATAGAATATGCGTGAGATATCAACATGAGGCGACACATCTGTTTCATTGCATTCTTTCTGGGCCTGACGGTGACGGCGTCTGCTCTGGAAGCCGGACAGTTCCGCTTGCTCGGCGGCGCCGGCACCAGCAAGATGATTGTGATTTCTCAGAGCCCCGGAAAACCACGCTATATCCTTGATGCCGGCACCGCCAAGATCACCGTGGATGGCAAGCCTGCGGAATTCAAGGAGCTTTTCAACTACAGCATCATCAACGTAAAATTTGAACTCAAAAAAGCGTCCAAGGACGGCATCGATGTCGATGGCACGGCCACCGAAATCCGCATCCTTACGCCGGAGCAGCCGAAAAAGAACATCAAGGCCCCTTCTTTGTAAAGGACCTGTTCTCTAACTATCTCCGCTCCCCGGCAGCCAAAAAAAATTTTCACCACAGACCCCGGTTTTTGCTTATAATTTCTCTGTCCGGTATACTCCGCCGGACGAGGTGAAAATCCCTCCACATGTGTTGGGAAGGTCTTTATAAGCCACTATTTTATTGACATTTGGCCGCCGCATGGTTGTGGTTGATACCCATGGCACGTATCTACCCGGACTGGAGAATCTCATGTAACTCCTTCATCGGGAATGACTTTCAGTTTGACTTGGCAGGATCGTCGGCCGGGCCGGGCGCTGATGGCAGCGCCACAACCATCCCGCCGGAGATGTCATGACTTCCGCACTGCAGTATCAGGATAACTGGGAAACCGAGCGGTATGCCCTTCTGACGTCACGCGTCTGCGATCTCAAACTCAATTTTGAAGAAACCATTCTAAATCGTTGTTTAAAAAAGCTTTATGATGAATTGGCCCTTAAAAAGCTGCTCTTCCGGCCGCGATACTATTTCACATGCGAAGGCGATGAATGGGGCTGTCCCAACCGCATTCCGGTCATCGGCATCCCGTTTCATCTGGCCGACAACCGTTTGACTCGCATTGAGAAAGAGATGGGATACCGGACGTACGATAAAGGTGATCTGATGGCACTGCTCCGGCATGAAACCGGCCACGCCATCAACTATGCGTATCAGTTGTATGCCACGGCCGAATGGAAGGAAATATTTGGTGATTTTAACAAGACTTACCCAGATAATTTCAGGTTTAAGTTTAACCCCTACAGCCGCAATTATGTAAGGAGCCAGGGGGAGCCCAGGTACTATGCCCAGGCGCATCCGGATGAGGATTTCGCCGAGACTTTTGCCGTGTGGCTGACTCCGCGTTCAAACTGGCGCGTGTCGTATCGCAACTGGCCTGCCTTGAAGAAGATCGAGTATCTGGAAGACGTGATGCAGACCCTCCGGTTCAAGAAGCCGCACAGTGCGACCGGGCCCTATGATTCCCCGTACGATTCCAAGACCTACACGCTGATCGAGTACTACGGCGAGAATCTCGACGATTACAAGGACAACGCCCTGGGAATCTATGACGAAGATCTGAAGTGGATTTTCCCCGCTCAATCAGCGAACGGCCACAACGATTACCTGCCGGCGAAGGATCTCATACGTAGAAACCGGCGTTTTCTGATCGCCACTATCGCCAGCTGGACGGGAGCCCGGGAGAAGGTGGTCAGTCCCGTGGTGAGCAAGTTTTTTCAGCGCTGCCGGGATCTGGATTTGAAGTTGCCTGCCGAAGACGAGAAGTACCGCCTGGCTTCGCTCACGGCTTTGGGAACGACTGTGGTCATGAACTATCTGCACACCGGCCGTTACATCCCAGACTGACATGCCGACGGCGCCGTGAACAGCGCCTGCAGAAGGGCTCCACTGCGATCCTGAGGGGGTCCGGGCGACAGAGCCCAGGACGCGAGTCTTGGGTAAGGAAACGGGGAACCGAGTGAGCCCTGAGAGGGCGACGCATCTTGCTCGGCCCTTCCGGAGCTGCCCTCAATCCTCCGTCCTCAGCCAAAAAACAGCTTCACCGAAGCGCCGGTAAGCGTCTGGATCCGGTCCCAAATCAACATGAGGGCGGCAGTCGGCAGCAACATGATCCAGAGCAGGACCTGGCTGGTCCATGACAGCCGGATCGTGTCACCTCCGCTCTCTTCAGTCGGCGCTTCGATGATCATTGTCTTGATCACGCGCGCGTAATAATAGACCGCCACCACACTGTTGAGCGCGCCGACGACCGCGTACCATGCGAGATCGCGGTTGACTGCGGCACCGAAAACGTACAGTTTGCCGAAAAATCCGGCGAAGGGAGGAATCCCCATGAGAGACAGCATGAAGACCGTCATGGATATGGTAAGGAACGGAGATCTGTGCCAGAAGCCCTGATAGTCTTTCAGCTCGAAACTCCCCGTGCGGTTGTATATCTCGATCACAATCAGGAAGGCCCCGAGGTTCATGAACAAATAGGTGATCAGATATACCAGGATTGATTGCAGGCCTTGGGCCGTCAGCACTACGGCTCCCATAAGGATGTAGCCGGCGTGGGCGATCGAGGAGTAGGCCAGCATGCGCTTCATGTTCTCCTGGCGCAGCGCCGCGATGTTGCCCAGGGTCATCGTGACCACGGAGATCATCAGCACCAGCAGCATCCAGTTCATGCCGGCGAGAGGCGCCCAGACGGAACCGCCACCCGAGGTGTTGGACATGCTGCTGAAAAAGAAACGGATGAGGGTCGCAAAGCCTGCCGCCTTGGGGGCCACGCTGAGAAACGCCGTCACCGGTGTGGGGGCCCCGGTGTACACGTCCGGGCACCAGAAGTGGAAAGGCACCGATGCGGTTTTGAATCCAAAGCCGGCCAGGATGAAGACGGTCGCGACCAGCAGCATCAGGGAGTTGTTGCCGCCGCCGGCCCCCTGGGCAATGGCTTCCCGGATCAGCGCCATCTTGGTGGTGCCGGTGAGTCCGAATAGCAGCGTGATGCCGTAAAGCATCGAACCGGTGGACACCGCCCCGAACAGGAAGTACTTCAGCGAGGCTTCATTGGATTGCCGGTCCCGGCTCAGGTAACCGACCATGATGTAGCTGCCCAGCGATACCATCTCCAGGGACAGGAAAAGCATCAGCATGTCGACGGCGGAGGCCAGCATGACCATGCCGAGGGTCACCCCGAGCAGCAAGGTGTAAAACTCGCCGATATGATCTTTGGAAATCTCCTTGGATCCCGGAGCGGCCAACAAGATCAGGAAGGACGTAAGAATCAGGAATCCCTTGAAGAAGACGGCCATCGGATCCAGCGCCACCATGCCATAGAACAGCGTCCCCTGAGGGGCGGCGAACTGGGGTACCGTGAAGGCTAGAGCCAGCAGCAGACCGAGGGCGGCTACCACGAAGGTCGCACTTTTCCGGATTCCGGGGGCGGCCAGATCCACCACCACGACGGCAAGCAGCGCCAGTGTCAGGATGATTTCCGGATAGAAGGCATGCAGGTCTTGGAGCATCTGTGGATTCATGGCTTATCCCTTGAGCGTGTCCGCCTTGTCCAGGTTCACCGATTTGAGCAGCCGGTACATCGACAGGACGATGGCCA